>Ga0105239_10001798_pt1 | contig 28150 bp, 33 predicted proteins | sample KBSC44metaG_FD_92761 | JGI IMG/M metagenome (GOLD analysis project Ga0105239, IMG submission 92761) | Corn rhizosphere microbial communities from Kellogg Biological Station, Michigan, USA - KBS C4-4 metaG | ecosystem: Host-associated > Plants > Roots > Rhizosphere > Soil | place: Michigan, USA...
ACTTCCACGTGGAGGTCGATCCTGTCCAGCAGCGGGCCCGATATTTTGTTGAGGTATTTCTGCACAGCTCCGGGATGACAGCTGCATTCCTTGTCCGGATGATTATAGTAGCCGCAGGGGCATAGTTGCATTGATTTGTTCCCGATTGACCACGACCGTAAGGAAACCGTTGGGAGACAAGTATTTGGATAATCCCATTACTTTAGGGCAGAAACTACGGAATCGGCGGTTGGAACTTCGCCTGTTACAGAAAGATGTGGCGGAGATGTTAGAGGTAACGGAATCCGCCATCAGCTATTGGGAGACAGCCATGGCAAAACCCGAGATATTTCACTATCCTAAAATTGCCCTGTTTCTGGGATACCTGCCCTTTGAGGGGGAGACCGCCACCCTGGGTGGGAAGCTCCTTTATTACCAACACCTAAAGGGAATGACTCAAAAGGAGCTGGCTGGCGAGCTGGGGATTAATACGTCAACGCTGTACCATTTTGGTACAGGAAAGCACAAACCATCCCCAAAGGTGATGAAGAAGCTGAGGCCGATGCTGGCGGAGGTGGAGGAAGCTATGGGGAGGGAAAGAGGCAATTAATAGTATAAGAACCTGGGAACGGGTTCTTTTTATAATGTTCAGAAGGAAAGTAAGAGCATATATAAATTATTAGCCAATTATTTTTATTGCAAATTCTTGCTGGACTCATTTTTTCTTATTACCTTTCTTACCCTCCTTAAAATAACCTCATCAAATCCTCTTGAAAACCAGCTTGCTACGCCAAAATAGTAATGATAAAATCATATGAAAGAAATTAAGGAAGTAGACAGACGATTCGTTGCCTACTCCCTTAATAAAGTGATTGAGTCTTGGGGCGCGTTGCTGCTAATTTCGGCTTCTTACACTTAAGATTAGCAAACTAGCCACGACACCAAACTCAAACCACTCGGTTGGTGGTACTTTTGCGACCATCAAGCTGAGAATAATCAGGGGGAGTGCATTGTCGTGCACTCTTCCTTTCTTTTTCTCGTCCAAAGTCTCAAGTACCTCACTTGGCTTCAAAAGGTTGTGCCACATGGTGAGTTGATTGATTTATGGTTATCAAATATGTAAAAGAACTCCTGATACACGAAAGTCATGCATTAGCTTTTCTCATTGCCTTCATTTTTCAGTTAAAACCTCTGTAGTTAAGTGTTATATACCTGAAATCTCGAACAGGTGCAAGACACAGCATAGGGTTGAAATGGACTGACAGGATTGCTTTAAGGAGATTTGTAAGGTTGGAAGGTAATTTACATCGAAATTGAGATATTAACATCTGTTTTACGGAGAATTCATTGATTTTTATTAGTGTGATGTATTCATTTACTTTTATTCACTAGTAGCACTTCAATGTTAAAAAGATATGAATATTCATTACGTTAATTTGGTCAATATCGATAACATCAGAAGTGGGGATAATTTTCGGACTTGTAACCCCTCCATTTACTCTCACACAGTGTTGGAAAATTAAATGTAGATTTTACAGTAAAAAACCTTAGTATAAAGCTTGCGCTGAAATATAGAAGCTTCACCCTGGGCGGGAAGCTCCTGTATTACCAGCATATGAAGGGAATGGCCCAAAAGGAGCTGGCGGGCGAGCTGGGAATTAATACATCAGCGCTGTACCATTTTGGTACAGGGAAGCACAAACCATCCCCAAAGGTGATGAAGAAGCTGAGGCCGATGCTGGCGGCGGTGGAAGCGATAAGAAAAAAGGATAAAAATTGAAATGGTAGAGAACCTGTTTTCAGGTTCTCTTTCTTTTTTTAGAATAGGGGAGGAATAAATAGGAGTGAGCATAAATTATTATCCACCTTGCAACCCTCCAATTTCTCCCCAAAAGTGTTGCAAACGAAAATCCACTGGCTGTTATCTCGGTACTGGGGAGCCATGAATGGGATTGAATCCTGTGCACGCACCCCCATGCAAGCCCTGCTGATAGTTCAAACTATTATAAATGGACGCTACCAATGCGTTGGTTACTCTTTTTTAGGTAAATATTTTAAATAATCCAAAAAATGGATTATTTTTAAGTAGAGGGAATAATGCATTTGCAGCTATAAAAAATGAATGATTATTTCATTATAAGAAATCGGCTATTCCTTATTGCTGAAAAATTTGTTATTCTCTCTAATTAAAGGTAATGTTATTTTTATTCACCACTTTAAAAAGCAACAGCACCGCCAGGTGCAGATGAATCAGAACTAAAAAAAGGAGCTTGATAGCCAACAAGTTCGCCTTCTAATCCAAATGAAGGAATTGGTATTTGGCTTTGCAGTTCAGGGCATAGTAGTGTTGCTTAATTCCCATTTCCAACATTACTAATCAGTGCTATCAACCATTAAACCTTTCCACGAAAAATGTCTGTTTTAGGCGGTAATGCGTCTGAATTCTTGTTGGTATGATGTTGAAGTCCAATGAGAAGGCTTTTGCATAATCGCTATGTGATGGTGAGCTACCATGTCTCAGATGTAGTTAGCATCTGTGACTGAAAGTCTGGCCTATTCAGACATTCACGTTCCTGAATTAAAGGACAGCGAGATAGTATCTCAGCTGCCCTGATGTTCATGTATAGTTTGAAACTGTGTCGAAAAAGTAAACAGGATTAAACTGAAAGGACGATCAACTCATATTGCCCAAAAGGAATGGCAAACTTCCGTTAAGGGGTTTCCCAATGGTTCCGATAGCGCAAGCATCGCGCAAAGTGTGCTGCACGCTACAGCGCGTGCAGAACTTGCGAGACGAATGGAAAAGGCTATGCGCACATCCCATCCTGAATCCTGGTGGCAGTCATTTATGCAGCAAAACATCATAAAAATATTGCCTCAATATGTTCGCTGTTACCCTATGGTCAATCTAAGCGTCGGAAGTACAAAATATCCAGACTTTTTATTAGAAACCCACGATGGCTATTTAGACGTCTTTGAAATTAAAAAACCTGACACCCCTTTATTAAAGGAAGATCGGAGTCATCGAAATTATTATTGGGGTGATAACCTTGCTAGGGCTATAAGTCAAGTAGCACATTACCTTAACGAGATAGAAAGGCAGTCCTTTGCAATCTGTGATCATCTGCGGAAAACATACAATGCTGATGTAAAACTAACAAGGCCAAAAGGGATCATTTTGGCGGGAGATATGAGAATGTTATCGGAGGATGCAAAAAATGATTTTCGATTGCTCTCCCAGCTACTCAATGGAATTGAATGTCGAACCTATGATGATTTATTGATAAATCTAACAAGAACTTGACCTTTTCAAGTTTGCGCTATTCCTTTTGGAATAATATGTTATACCTTTAAGAAAATCTTTGACATGAGTACCGTTGAATTATGGAACAACTACGTTACGGCAAGAGAAGCTCTAATCGAGGGCAAACGCATCAGATCATATAGATCTCCTACGACTGATTTTGCCGAGTGGATTGTATCCAAAATGCTTAATGGAGTCATTTGTGATAATAAAGTTTATCCGCTTTATGATGTGGATGTTAAGGAAAGTAAAATGAAAATTCAGGTTAAAAGTATAGCTAGGCATTATTCAAATCACAATGGAAAAACTTTGACCGAGAAGGATTTTGATAATAAAGAAGCCAATTATTACGCGTTTGTTTATTTTGATAAGCTGCAACCGAAAGAATTTTTTTTGATACCACAGCACCGGTTGATAGAAGTATGTAAACCAAAATCCAGAATAACCCGCAATCATCTTACAACAGCTGTTACAAACGAAATTGCTACCAAAATGGAGATTAATCTTAAAGAATTATAATTGAAAAAAAGTCCGACCTAAGTCGGACTTTAGGCAATAATTGGCTCTAAACAATACTGGTCTGACCTAGTGAGATAGATAAAGAGTATACTATGCGCCGTTTTATCATTTCTGTAGAAATAACCACATCTCTAGTCAGTAATTGTAGGATAGAACCACGTGATACGATCTAAATAAGCTGATATTGTTTTAGCATCTTCTTGTCACTGACAATGACCATTTTATGGTGCATGGAAAAAGTAAGCATGTTAACCACATCAACCTCTTTTTCCGAACTTTCTTTGAATTCAATCGGAGTAGAAGTGAGATCCTCTAACTCATCATTTTCTTTAGGTTGGACCCGCAGGCAATATTTCTTGGATAGCGGGAAATATAGGATAGAGTCGTAGCGCATGTTCAACCAGATTGGATCGGAACACTGATCAAAGCTGCCAGTTTTGATTGCTTCCAGATGCAGGTTGAATCCCGGATTGTCCGAAGTCAGCCAGGAGTAACCATCGGGGCTTTTAAGGATGATCCATTTTCGGATTAGAAATTTTTTCTCGTATAAGGCTTCTATCCACAGGCTGAACTGTTCAGTCGAACAATGGTCACTACCCAGGTCGCTCAGCACAATTGTTGTGCAGGCAATGTCAAACCATGTATCTTTCTGATTGCAGCAGTCTGTCTCGAATCCCGTGCTATTGATTTTGGCCCAGACCAACCAGTCGACCAATTGTCGTTTCAACCTGTTGTCGCTGATCGGTTCTTCTTTTTTGATGATATTCAATAAGGCAAAATATTCTTCCTCAATTGATCCTTCCGCATAATATTGAATCATAAGCCTCTTTTTTTCGCTGACATGCATTTCATGCCGTTCTATGCACAATGTGTCCAGGTTATTTTTCACGCCATGATGGGATCCTACTATTAGGAGAAAATTATCGATACCGTTATCTGGTGAGAACTGTTGCCAATATGCTCTGGAGACATCGTTGGTCAAGAGATAGTTAAGATTAGTCGGTCGGTGGAGTCTTTTGGACTCCTTATGTAAGTCGATAAGAGCCATTTCCCGATTACTAAATTGCCAGCTTTGCTCCAAATAGTGATACAACTCCTCATAATGATCCTCAAATGAATGGGCTGGGATTGTATTCTGGCTATTTAAAAACAACCCGCCTATTTCATTCCGTAGATAATTACTATCAATCTGGATATGAGATAAGACGCTGTCTTGTTCCTTACTTTCTTCGAAAATATCGTCCAATATCTGCAACATATTTTCCTGTCGTTTGCTAAAAAAACCGCACAGCTCTTCAATGGAATACAATTCATGTGTCACCACAAGTTCGCGGAGAAAAGCGAGAATGTTCAAAATGGCTGGATTACCGAATGAGCATGCTGTAGGTTGGCTAGTAAATATGTGAGCAAGGGCATGTGGTAGTTCTTCTGACGTAATGGGGCAATCCTCCATCATTTCGTCGAGAAGTTGCTTCAGCATTGTGGTTGGCATTTCTTTCTCTTTCATTTTATTAAAATTTAAGGCACCAGGCTTATTTATTTAGCTTGCCGTGAATACGATCCCGCAAACGGCAAACTCTTGTTCGTAAGGCTTCATTGGATATGAGAAGAATTTCCGACATTTCTGTATAGGATAGTCCGGCCCATAGCATACCAAACAATTCTTTATCTGCATCCCTCATGCTTTCATATACCTCTTTGACTAGTTCAACATCGATAAGCTCAAAATCGGGCCGGTCGGCGTTGGAGCCTATATAAATCCGTTCCTCCAGGGGAGCGATGGAAATTCGTCTTTTCTGTATTTTAAGGTATTTTTTTTTCACTTCACGGGCCGCGAACCAGAAAATCGTAGAGGTGGTATATGTTTCATATTTCGTACTACATCTTCGCTGCCAGGACAAGATCAAGGTTAATTGTACCAGATCATCGCTCGTAGTAGCCTTATCCCTGCTATCCACTGCTGGCATCCGCTTATGGAAGTAATAAAACAGTCCTTTATACAGCCGGGTGAATACCTTTTTAAATTCTTGTTCTTGTTCCGACATCTAGCGATCGTTTTAATGATTATAAAATCTTCCATTGCACACCCAACCGAAGCAGGATCAGGATAATAATCACCCACTCGAACCAGGGTGGGATCTTGTAGACGAACAACTTGATCTGGTGGTGTCTGTATGGTATTTCAATTTTTATTTTCATAATCTTGCTTTACTACGCAATGGACAAAATGCAGGGGATTGTTACAGCCAGCGATCACTTTTTTTAAAAAATCCGCGAATGCGTCAATAATCTCTCCAGCCATACATGGCTTACTTATTCAATTGTATTTGGTTAACTGGTTAGGGCAACAACATCCTGTCGTGTAAACGCTCTGCGTCTATACGTTCTGCTGGGCCGAGAAGGTTGGACACGCCGATGACGACGTGGCAGCGTAGAAGGTTTAATGTACTGGTGGTGGTAAAGCAAGGATATTGTACCAAAGACATTTTCAGGTGACGGATTGGAGGGAACGGCGATGATTTACAAAATGTGCCGTATCCTTATTAATACGAACAGATAGCATTTTTAACCAAAGAAAATGCAATATTTTTTTCAATTTTTTTTGAATTTGATCTATGGAAACACTTTGCAGCTCTATAAGGAGGGTATATTCTTAAAAAAAACATCTGCTATGTAACTCCATCCAATGAGCGATACTACATTTTCACAGTGGTTCTATAATATGTGTGATATGTTTATTGGTGGAAAACCAGAATCCTTTTACCTTTGCGCTCTTTACTATTCATCTCCGATAGCAGGTATTTAAGCATTTTAGAAAGGAACTTCAACTAATTCCAATCGTAGTCATAAGCGACGGGCCAACTGTTCACCCAATAGTTCAATTATGAGTGTAATATTAAAGGTAGCAGCGAGTAACATCCATACAGATGCGGCCGGTTATCAGGCATTGGTAAATTTCTATCATAGAGCTTTACAATATCGTGATACCTCCATTACACTGGATTTTTCCAGTATCACCTGGTTTGATGCAAATATGTCAGCTATTCTGGCCGGCATGGTGCATAAGCTATCACAAGAAAACAACCTTAAATTCTACACGGATGGTCAATACATTGAGAAAAAACTGGACGTATTGATCCGGAATGGCTTCATTCTGTTTGGTAATCAACCTACTAAGGATAGTCGTAAATCGACTCTTCCGATCCAAAGCTTCTCAAAAACAGACAAGGATGGCTTCATTGAATATATCGACAAAAACCTCATGAAACACCGGGGAATGCCTCAAGGGCTTACTCCCAGACTTCAAGAGCAAATCAAAGACGATTTGGTTGAATTGATGTCAAATGTGAATTACCATTCCAACACCAGTTATCCCTTTTTTGTATGCGGTCAATACTACCCATACTTGGGATATCTGGTTCTTACTATAGCCGATCTTGGAGACGGCTTTCTCCCTAAGATTCAATCTGTTACAAATGGAGATATTAAGGATGCCAAAGAATCAATTTTGTGGGCGTTGAGTGGAAAAACAACCAAACCCCATCAAGATCGCGTGCCAGGCGGCTTAGGTATTCGGAATATTTATAATTATTGCAAAGAAAATCAAGGCAAATTTCACATTGCGACAGGTAATGCCTTTTGGCAATCGGAACTAGAGTGTTCCTCTCATTCTGGCTGCCAGATACTTTCTAATAGCTTCATAGGGTCCTCAATTAACTTGTTTTTTAAACATAGTTGACTTATATTTGATCGATTGGTTATCAGTAAGTATCTTTGCGGCCTTTTACAAATCTGGCAACAAATTTGTCTAAACTGTGTTATATACGTAAACCTTGCTACATGCGCATTGAAGTGAAAAACATACTTAATGGGAATGCAGCGGTATTTCATAATGAGGGGTTAGAGGTTTTCAATGCATTGGAAGGCCCCCTGCAAAAAGGGGAAATAGTTCAAGTATCTTTCGCTGGTATTCAAACGTGTTCCACTCAATTCTTAAATGCCTGCATTGGAAAAGCTTATCTTACTTTTCCAACCAATGTCTTGGCTGAAAAGCTACAAGTCATTGATTATGACCAAATGACTTTATTTAAAGCCAAACTGGACAACGTTATCGACAATGCTCGGAATCCTCGGTATGACCAAATCGTTGGTGAAGCCCTGGCATAATCCTCGTTATGTCCTATCAGATTTCCCGCCTAGATTTAAGAACTGTTGAAAACAGACCCTATCTTTTTGACGCTAATATCTGGTTGCTCATTTTAGGTATCAAGACGGATCCTAAAGGGTTTGATATCAAGTACATGAACTATTTCCAAGATGTATTTGCTGCAGCCCAAAAGGGGGAAGCTACAATCCTTTTATCATCTCTGATGGTTAGTGAAATTGTCAACCGGTATATTCTGACGGTAGAAATGGTTAAATATGCCAAATCTAAAGGCGATGACGCTCGAACCCCCAATTATTTCAAACTCAAATTCAGACCTACTGCCGCCTATATAGCAGCTCGTGCTAAAATTTATGACGATCTATCTATCTATAAATCTGGTTGTCAATTAATTAGCGACAACTTTGGAATGACTGGATTTGGCTTCCCTGAATTGTTGGATCCCAGTAATGCAGTGCTGGATTTTGGTGATAACTACTTCTACAAATTGGCGCTTTTGCACCATGCCGTCCTGGTTACGCATGATGCAGATTTTTTTCTGGAGAACCTTCCGATCTATACATTGAACACCCAGTTGTTAGAGAAAATGAAAATTGCAGTGGCTTCCAAAGCCGCACCCTCCTCTTCTAATTAATTTACAATTAGTTGTGACAGACATTAAAAGCCTGACCTAAGTCAGACTTTTATACATGCTATTTCTCGTTTTGGCCACCTGCCCGCTCTTCTGCCTGTTGTTCATCCGATCCACCAGGGGAATAATTCAGGATATAATCCACTGCCTTCTGTGCCTGGGTGCTTGCAGAAATGATAAACGTCTTATCCTGCATCAGCGCCCCCGTCCACTGTTCAAGATATACCAGGTCGAATTTCGCATCGGCATGTCCCAGACCGCACAGGGAACACAAATAACAGGCTCCCAATTCTGCTATACAGGATTCCAGGCTATACGGATCAGAACCATGCTCCAACATTCCCGCAATCGTAGGGCGGTTAAGCCGCGAAGCATGGCCGGTACTATGAATGAGCTGGCTTGGCAGGATAGCTTACGAACCATTAAATGGGAGGAGATATTTCCTTTCCCTAATATGTCGTTAGACCAAATGAAATCTTTGCTCCGAATAATATATAAAAAATAAATTCTATATAGCATTGGTAGACAATTGGACAATTGCGGCTTGCAAAACCTGCCAGCAGATTCTAGCTGTATGTTCATCTGGATTAAACCTAGAGGCCATTTGTTCATAGGGGTGAATATAGTTTCTAAAATCACGCAAAGCATGGCTGAACTTTTTAACGTCTTCACCGAGCAAGCTTAAATCACGTGCTACATTAATGAAGTCATTCAAGCTCCACTCTTGAAATTGTTTAACTTTCCCAGATTTATCTTTTGGACTTATCGAAGATTGATTAAATTCCCTTGGTGTCTTTGTTGCAATGCCAAGCAGGATACCTTCAAGCGTACTCCCACAGAGGAAAATAACCGCTAAAGAGGATTTATTGGTCAAGCATTTTTCAATCTCTCCAATTCTTTGTTGTAAGACCCCAGAAACGGCACTATCTAAACCTAATTTATCAATTGAAACATCTCTAAATTCTCTATTAATAAAATCTTCTTCCTTAACTTCCTTATCTTTTGATTTAATACCAAGTAACGTATCGGAAATCTCCTTTCCCCGACCAATTAACTCCTGAGAAAAATCCTCTCTCTTTAGTTTCCCCAGCAAGATTTGGTTTTCAATATAGTCTATAAGTTTTTTAATAGATTTTCCTATAATTGGATCACCTGCTACTTTCCAAAAGCCTCTTATATAATTAGCTTTTGAACCGCTGGCATAGGTATATTGGGTGTCATAAATATTTATACCCACATCGTCTCTAAAAAATTCCTCCATTGTCCTATCATTAAAATTGAGAACATACCCCTCATTCATCTGAAATATTTTCTCTAGTATTTGCTTTTCATTGGTTTTAAGACTAGACATATTTTTCCTACGTTTATTATACGATTCTGAAGGTAATAAACAAATAGGAAAGTTATACGCAGAATTCGCATTATTAGCAAATAGCGCCTCCTTACAACCCCACCCCCAGATTGCCACAATACGGATAAAAGTATCATGGCATCCAAACAAAAAGCTGAGAATGCTTCTCTTGCACCTTCAAAAAGTAAATTCGCTGAATCATTACTTGCTATTAGTCATCGGTTCTCCATCTTCACCGTTTTTGATGATTTCCTTACCATGTCCATCGCTGCATGTACGCAAAACCTTCATACCAAGAAGTCCTGGTATGAAGATGAATACATGGCAACGGTGCAGAAGTATAAAGGATCGGATCTCCGATTTGAGTTCCCGAATGCCTTTGCATCATTAAGCATTGAAATGGAAGACAGATTTGACGATTCCCGAGGCAACGATGTATTGGGAGAGTTTTTTGAGCAGCATATCTCCAATGGAAGAAACGGACAATTCTTCACCCCCTATCCCGTCTGTCAATTTATTGCCTCAATCACCGCCACAGATTGGAAACAGGCTGAAAATGCTCCAGTAGACAGACCTCTGAGAATCCTCGATCCGGCCTGTGGCTCCGGCAGAATGCTCCTGGCTACTCACAGAACTTTGGGGCCTGGGGATGAGTATTATGGCATTGATATTGATCGGACATGTGTAAAGATGACTGCCTTAAATCTTTTCTTCAATGGGGTTTGGAATAGCGAGGTGATGTGTGCTAATGCACTGTCTCCGGATGATTTTGTAATTGCATACCGTATTTCTTCACTGCCATTGGGTATATTCAAGATAGAGGAAAAAGAGAATTCACGATTATGGAATTTAAACATCAACTCGTTCAAGCGTGAAGAAAAGAAGAAACCTTCCGATACAATAATATTAGATTCAACCCCATTCAGTGACCGGAAAAAAGACAATGCAACTCAACTTGGTTTATTTTAAACTAAAACCCCTCACCAGAGGGGTTTTCTTTTAAGAGCAAGGGAAATGAATGTTTCTTTCGGGTCTTGCAAAAGTATATTTGGATATCCACATACTACCTATCATTTATCAAATTCGGCGTCCCTCGGCCTTCTGACCTATCAAAAAATAAATTGTTACTATTTTGAAATGGAAAACAGTCGATTTCCAAACAGATTAAAAAGATACAGGAGAATTTATTTCTTTTCACAACAGGAAGTGGCTTGTCTGCTTGGGTTAAAAGATACGAGTCCTCTCTCTAAGTGGGAGAAAGGGATATCCTTCCCAAATTTGATTTATTTATTCCGGTTATGCCGGATTTACAAAACACTTCCGAGTGAATTGTATGTTGAGCTTTGGCAAAATATCTCTAACGAGATGGCAGCTAAAGAAATTGATCTGTTGGCTCAACAAGAGTCAGTTACTAGTAATCAAACATTTTATATATGAAACAATAATGTAGGCATCAGTTTGGTCAATAGTTAAGAACGTTCACGCGCGTGTATGTTCTTTTCTATTGCCCAATTTATCGCAGTTCTTAAATATAAGACCTCCAAGAGAGGGGCCATTATCAGTTCTTTAAAATTGGGAGGTGAATTACTAATTGTTGAAACAGTAAAACGAACGAACGATTAAATATATAATCGAACGAACGTGACAGTAATCAACAGGTTATTCACACCAGTTATCCACAATGTCAAATTACACTAAGGAAGAAAAAACATTAGCGCATGAGTTTGCAGATGCTTTAAACGATCATAAATCAATAGGGATGCATCTTTCGTATATACGTCTCTATGAGGAATGGTCTTTACGTGAGCAACTTAAAAAAGTATTAGATAAGCCAGATAATGAAATTGTAACTAATAGAGCAGCATATTACAACTATTGTGTGCAAGCAAATGGTGTACTAAAACGTTCACGCTGACGAGTATGGTAGATGTAATACTCGGCCTGAGCGTCAATGCACGGATGCTTGGACTGGCAGTCATATCAGAAAATGAAATTGTATACTTCGATATTCAGAAAAGAGACGGAGCATGGACTTCTCGGAAAAAAGAAATGATCCTTGCCAGTGTGGAATCACGGTGCAGACATTATAACATTAAAAATATAGCGTTATCAATTCCATATGACAATCAAATATCATCGCAAACAAGTGAACTTTTGGAATCGCTTAAAAAGCATTTCAACAAAAATAACATTTCATTTTTCATCTATTCTCCCAGATCGCTTAACGCCGTCTATCAGAAGCAAAAAACGAAAAAAGAGATAATGAGGGAGCTTGCATCGCAACACATAGAGCTTGTTTATTACTATAAAATGGAGATGAAAAATAAACACAAATATTACATCAAACTATTTGATGCAGTAGAAGTGGGGAAAATCCATTTTAGAAGAATAAAGGGAAAGCTGAGATGAGAATAATGTAAACAGGGCTGTGATAGCCCTGTTTATTCTTTGTGGGTATTCACAACACTTGCTGCAATTGCAAATTTGGCGTTCTGACAAAAAGGAGGAGGAAGGCATATGCTGAGTGTAAACATTCCTTCACAATTTAAAACCTCAGTATGACATCAGCAACAACAGAAACACCAGTGAACATTGACGTGTATTCAATCGTCAGCAATCAGATTATATCCTTCTTGCAGCAAGGCAGTATCCCCTGGCATCGGTCATGGCCCGATAGAAAGCCGCCGAGGAACCTCTTAAGCAACTTGCCATATCGGGGCATTAATGTCTGGCTTTTGCTTTCAACTTCGTATGAGCAAAATCTGTTTCTCTCCTGGGATCAACTAAAGTCAGTGGGCGGATCGGTTAAACGGGGTGAGAAAGGGCATGTTGTCGTATATTCCAAGAAATATACGACTGATGAATTAGGTAAGCAAATTCCCCTCCTCCGTTATTACAAGGTCTTCAATATCACTCAATGTACCGGTATCCCGCACTCCCTTATCCTCAATTCCGTCCCCCAGGAAGTAGATCCGCTTGTCTATGCCGAGGCAGTGGTAAAAGAGATGCCAGCGTGCCCGCCGATTAAACACCGGAAGCAACGGGCTTTCTATGATCCCCTAGCAGACGTTGTGAATATGTTTAGTCTAAAAACTTGCTCCAGTCCGGCTGCCTATTATCGAGCCTTATTCCGGCAGCAATTCGGGATCAAGTAATTCTTTTTGAAAGGATAAGCCTTGCTTTATATGGATTGTTTGGCGTTCGTAGATGTTATTTAACTTAGGAACCCATTCAAGTAAGTATTCCGCTGCTAAATTAAAATTGGGGCTTATCTCATAACGATTTTGTCTAAAGTTCGTAAATAATTGAGAGAGTAATAATCTTTTCTCGTCCACAGTAGCTTTTATATATATTTCACGTGCCCAAAAAGCCATTTGATGAATAATTAGTTTTAGTTCTTGGTATTCATCGCTTTGAGCCATAATTTTTTCAAGAGCTGACTCTAGTGCGAGTTCTTCGATTTCACACTCAGAGATTTTTCTCTTACAATATTCAATTGGAACTTCACGACTAATTGTTGCTTCAAAATATTTATCCTTATTTTCTCTTACGTTTTTTAGTAACCCATTTATTCTTTGAACCTCATTTTCTCTCAATTTAATTCTATCTTTAGATTCGCGTATAATTTTTCTCTCAATCCATTTAAGAACGACTTCGCTTTTAGGGGCTATTTCTCCAAATGTAACATCTATTTGTACTTCTACTTCTTTCTCCTTAATATATGTCTTTTTACCGCAATGACGGGATTTTAAATGATTATTGCAGTGACCATACCAGTGACCTTTTTGAATCTCCCAGCTAACCATGCCTCCACAACCGACACAGAAAATTTTACTTTTAAACAGTGGGTTGTGCTTGGTAAAAATGGGACTCTTATTTCCTCTTTTAAGAATGGTTTGAACTTTATTAAATACCTCTTTACTAATCAGAGCTTCATGTTTGGCAGGATATACTTCGCCATTCCATCTCATATCTCCATAATAAAAAGGATCGGTTAAGAAAATATGAATTTTACTTTGCAAGACTCTTTTGCCAGTTCTTGATCTCATCCCTAATTTATACATTTCATCTTCAAGCTTCAGTAAGGAGTAGTTGCCAGTTGCATATAGCTCGAACATTTGTTTTATATATGATCCAAATATTTCGTCAATAATATGAATTTTATGTCCTGCTTCCCCTATTGTTTTATATCCAAATGGAGGTTTTTGCGGCAGCCATCCTTGTGCAATTTTCTCTTTTTGCCCTTTTCGAACTTCTTCAGAGAGGTTATTGGTATAGAAACGAGCGATTGCCACTTTCATATCCCACACGAGATTTTCATGCGCTCTCGTATTCTGGCTAAGGATGAAATTTTCTTTTACGAAATGCACTTCATGACCCTTATCTTTTTGCACCCAATCATCCACATCAGCAGCATCTTTCAGGTTTCTAGTTAGTCGATCAATTTTCTCACATAAGATAAAATTTATTTTGGTTTTTGAGATGAATTGTAAGATTTCTAAGAATTTTTTCCTGACAACCTTTCCACTGGCTGATTCTGATATCCTATAGACCTTTACTACATTGAGCAGGTTTTTATCTGCATATTCTTGTAATAGTTTTTCTTGAGCATCCAAAGAATAGCCAGTATCTTCTTGCTCTTTTGAGGAAACCCTGCAAACTATAACTGCTTTAATAGTGTTTGTTTTCATTTCTTTAATTACCCTCAACCAACATGAATTATAACACACATTATAGCTATGACAATCAACTGTCTTTTGGAATAGCAGAGAAATGTTCGTCTTCGGATTTGAGGCGTTGATATATTTTAAACAACGTCAAATAATAATTAGCAACACCATTAGCAATTTCTCGGATTTGGGCGTCTGAATATTTTTTGAATTCAGGACAATCTTTGTGCATGTCTATGAATTCTTGTATCTCTTCTGGGTTGAGTTCCATTTTTAATCGACATTTTATTTTTTCCGACTATTTCAGTATGCCAAATTGAAAAGACCAATATCAGAATGCTTGTTTTGCTGTGTTTGCGAATTCGGCCTACTTACAACTGAAATACTGAACCGCTAGAATGGCAATATGAATGATCGCACACCAATTGGAGTTACAAACTGGAGAAATGACAAGCAGCAGTTTTGCATAAAAGATGCAGACCGCCTGATGCACATCTATGCGATCGGCAAGTCTGGCGTGGGGAAGTCAACTTTGTTATTAAACCTTGCGATATCTGATATAAAGAGGGGTAATGGTCTCTGCGTCATTGACCCCCACGGCGATATAACAGATGCCATACTAAACCACATACCCAAAGAGCGGGTACATGATGTTATCTACTTCAACCCCAAAGACATTGACCACCCCATTGCCTTTAATCCACTTAAAGGCATTCACCCCAACTACCACCACCTGGTTGCCTCTGGCCTTATTTCCACCTTTAAAAAGCTGTGGGTGGAAAGCTGGGGGCCCCGACTGGAATATATTTTGAAATTTTGCCTGCTAACATTGCTTGAATACCCCGATGCCACCTTGCTTGATATTCAGCCTCTTCTAACGAATATGTATTTTAGAAACAGGGTACTTGAATATGTCACTAACCAACACACCGTGGCATTTTGGAGAAATGAGTTTGATAAATACCCGCCGGCACTACGGTCTGAAGCGATTGCACCGATACTTAATAAAACAGGGGTATTTCTGACAAGTATCCCACTCCGCAACATTGTGGGACAAAAGACACGAGGATTCAGAATGCAATCTGTAATGGATGAACGAAAAATACTTATTGCCAATTTATCCAAAGGGGAAATAGGCGAAGACTGCTCATCTCTATTAGGAAGCATATTAGTAACCTCTATTCAATTGGCGGCATTGTTCCGCTCCACCCAAAAGGAAGAAGACCGTATTCCGTTCTACCTCTATGTCGATGAGATGCATAGCTTCATTTCATTATCCTTCATTGACATACTGGCTGAAGCTCGTAAATACAAGCTCTCATTATTCCTCACCCACCAATACATTGACCAGATACATGAAAAAATACGCTCTGCCATCTTTGGTAACGTAGGGACTATTATATCTTTTCGCGTGGGTGCGCAAGACAGTGAATATCTCGAAAAGGAATTTTATCCCATCTTCAACCAGAATGACCTAATTAACCTGCCGAGGCATTGTATCTATATAAAATTGATGATTGACGGCGCAACATCACAGCCGTTTAGTGCAATTAGCTTACCCCCGCCAATACCAGGAATTTCATTAAAGAATGAGATTATTAAGCATTCCCAAAAGAAATATGGGAGAGATAGGGAGGCAGTTGAGAAAAGTATATTTGAGAAATATCCGAGATCAATTGAGGAGGAAAAGGGTAGAAGACTGTTTGATTAGATAGATGTTCTCTTTTAAAATGCCCATATAACGATCTTTGTGGAAGTATCATTTATCTATACATGGAGTTAATACTAAAGGCCAAGATAGTAGGAGCACGAGAATGTTGTTGTGTTGCTCGTTGTACGTAGGCGTCATACAAAATATTTAATGTATTATTTGAATGGTAAGTTAAATAAATGTTGCCATAAGTATCCCTGTTAGTGACCATTACAGAGTGGTCAAAACTACCATCACCTTCCCAGTCACAACTCAGAATATCTCCCAATTGTAAGCTCTTAATTGCCGATAAAGATACAGATGTGGTTCTACCAGAACTAACCGCATACAATCTGAAAGGGTCTGCACCGGCCCACGCATGTGAAGATCCTATACATAAAGAGCTAGAATACCATACATTATCCTCGATCCAACCGCCTGCTTTTAAGGCATATGAAATAAAATTTGTACAATCACTAAATAAGTAATTGTAGAAAGTATAGCAAGGTTCAGTGGGCTCCCAATAATCGAAAAGATGCTGATGAACGTTATCAATTGCAAAGTTGGCAGCAGCACTGCCGGAAAAGTTCTTAAGCGGTTCTTGCTGATTTGGTCCCCTGCCACCGGCAGACCCCGATCCAATTCCTCCTGGCATTGTTCGTGTGTTACTATTTGTCGTAGTTTCGGTAACAATCCAATTACTATTCGCTCCGGTTGAAAGTTGCATTGTATGTTCGTTCGATATCTCTGTAACTATATTTTCATTTGTCTGTTCGCTAACGGCATCGGTAGTAAAACTCGTTACTTCCGCTATCTTCGCAATAACATTACTGGAATCAACTCTTTTTAAAGAATCAACTGTAATTTTTGTCTGCACCTTTGTTATTGAAATACCGCTCTTTTTATATACTTCCTTTTCTTCAATAATATTTTTTACCTCTCTGATGGACCAATCAGCGTTATTTGTGAATCGAAAATAGCGCTTTGTGGTGTCCGCAATATTCGAATCTTTTAGTAACAACGAATTTTTGGTTAGGAAATAGTCGGTAAGGAAAGCTTTAACGGCTAAGGTATCCATCATATTCGGGGTATGAGTAACTGTCCCTGCTGCACCGTTAGCTATCGGCGTTTCCCTTTTTGAACATTGAATAATAAAAAGAAGAAGGGGAACTAACAATGCTGACAAGAGAATATGCTTAGTAGTAAAAATTGATTTTATTTTCATAAATTATAACTAGATGTGCAATTGCTTTTAAATAAGCAAGCCTATTCTCCAATAGAAGTAATTAAATGGGTGGTGAAATGTCTATCCCCGAAAAATATTTTGCCTTCTTCAAAAGAATGACTGTTTATTGCTTAGTATTAATGGATTTGTGAATAGACGACAGGAGAGAGGGCTATTATGATGCAATACTAATAAAAATTTATATAAGGCAAGTGGTTGCTTCCTAAAAAATTATCGGGAAAATGATAGATTACACCATATCCAAAATGAGTTTAACACGGTAAGAAACTGAAAATCAAGTAGGCTACTTGTCAAGGTTTGTTGTTTGGGGTAATTTCACTGCCGCGTTTTCATTTGTAACCTTTCTAATAGATTATATACACTGGTTTTATGCCACATCGCCCCTGGCCGAAAGGTCGGGATTTCCCGATCATTTAATTGCTCCGCAATTGCTCGAATGCTGGTATATCCCTCCGAAATAAATTCCTGAATAATAGGCTGCAAGGTTCTGGCAAATGCATCAGCCTCTACTTTGTTCTTCTTGGAAAGAACATCCCTTCCGTTAGCTCCAAGTATTACGCCTCTGGCTTTGGCAGCCTGTAATGCTTCCTTGGTATTTATGCTAATTGTCCTGCGCTGTTCTTCGGCTACTGCTGCTAGAATATGAATAGTTAAACGGTTGGCATGGGGATTGTCCGTGACTATTACCTCAACGGACGATTTAACAATCCTGGCTATTTCCTCAACATCACGACCTAACCTATCGAGCCGTGCCACAATGAGCGTAGCCTTATGCTTCTTGCAATACGCCAGCGCCTCCTGTAAGCCAGGTCTATGTTTGCGGGTCGATTTAACTTCAATCAACTCGCAGACTAAATCATACTCATTGCCAATACAATAGCTTTTGACTGCGGACTGCTGTGCTTCCAACCCCAACCCGCTTTTACCCTGGCGGGTGGTGGAAACGCGGTAATACGCGACTGCTTTTCTCATAGTGTGAACCATATAAATGCCCATACGTAGACGGAGATTTATTTTTGCACAAAGTTTTGGAAAAGGCAATCTATTGATTCAAAGTAGCCCCTGTCGATAGTGTGTTGTAGAGGTATAACATGCTTAAAAACAGTTGGTTATGGCCATACACAGACCTCCGTTTGTAGTTATACGAATATGTATAATTACTATATTTAGCTCCTCATAGGATTTGGTTTTTTTGGTTATGGTATTTGATTAGTGCAACCTCCTTTAAAGGGGGTTTTTCCTCTACCATACTAATGCCTTTATATGAACGATGACGTGCTCATACTCGACTATCTCAGAAAGCAAAAGTTACTAGGCGTCCGATATCTGCTAAGCCGGTATTCCGACAGCATGGAAATGATTGCTTCATACTTGCTGGGAGATAGAGGAGAAGCGAAGTATCTCGTCGGTGACATTATTATGGATATGTGGATTAACCACAAATTTGATAGGGTAGACCCTCCTTTGCGCAAATTCCTGTATACAGAAATAACCAAGGCATGCAAGGCTCTGAAAGAAACGGCATAGCTATGCTGTCGTAGTAGCATTCTAATTATGTAATACTGTGGCTTCCACTGAGGCCACGGCCATTGTCTAACCAAAACTTTCACACAAATGAAACAAGCGTTTTTGATTTCCGCCATTGGCGTAGTCCTCCTATTGGGCTGTAAAAAGAGCAATAACTCAACCCCTACGCAATCAAAATCACAATGGACGTATGATGGGAAGACATATACGGCCACGGATGCGGGGTACAATGATAACAGCAATGAAATCATTGCTTCTGATACGAACGGAAATTTCGTGAGAGTGTTTTTCGGGTCAATAGGGAAGCCGACCGCAAGTGCCCATTTAGTAGTGCTCAATTATGCTGACCCATTTACTGGCCCGAATCAATGCTCCCTCCAGGTCGGTAATATGTACAACACTAACGTCCAGCCATTGTCTACAGGAAAAGCGGGAGACTCCGTATTCCTTATTGTCTCTCCCTCCGGCAAGCTCTCCGCCTCATTTTCCAATATATCGGTCTCAGATGGAACTACTACCAAAACCGTCTCGGGGGCGCTCGCAGAGTAATAATCTATATTAATGATTTTCTGATAAGGGCACATTCTCGGACAGTGTCTTTACACTGGCCTTAAATAGAATGTGAGGTTTGATTAACCTCATCTCATCATTGAGGAACGGTTAAGCGCGTCTAATCAGTAGCAATTTTCCGAGCAGTAAAGAACCGCTCCTGGCGTTGGGGGCGGTTTTGTTTATGTCAAAAGATGCATCCAATGGTCGGGAAGAGGCAGAGGATATCACGGCGACACTTTTACCAAATTGTGGAGGCTACTTACCAATTTAAAGACCATTATGTATATAGAGTGTTTCTATAAAGTATTAATCCTCAATCTCAATGGAAATAGAAAAGCTACCGAAGAAATGTCGTCGAGTATTTAGGTTGATTTGCTTAGAGGGTATTACGGAAGATAGACTTAATTAATTTATTGAAAAACAATCAGATATTAAAGAAGATTGAAAAAGACAAGCCTTCGAAAAATTTGGGGCAAGCATTCAGGGAATTACATCAACCGTACGATTTGATATAATGATGATTTGTCCACCTTGTAGCGAGTATGGAGGATTGCCTGATACTTAAAGCGTTATCAGTCCTTTTAAACTGAATTCATTTTAACAATTTTGTAAAAATTCAAAGAAAAATTTCAATTTTAAAAATCGAATAAAAAAGCACCATACCTTTAGACCGCCTTCACGGGCATAGTATTAGGAGCATATAAAAAAGCACATACTATGTCTACTCAACCAGAAACACCCAACTCTTCCAACAAGCCCGAACGCAAGATTGAAATTAACCTGTGGGGTTTGCGGTTTAAAATCTATAATCCCTCAACAATCGAGGTATTGATTATCTTTTTAATACTGGCATTCTTTATTGTAATAGCAGCATATTTCCCAAATATTGTTTTTTTCCAGCGTTTCTTTAAGTAGCACAATATGGATATAGTATGCGCTTTTCAACTGTAAGTAGATTGAAGAAACGAACTACCATTTCACTCCTTCAAGAAAATGGTCCAGCCTCATTATTTATACATAGCTTGAGTATAACCCTTATTATCTATTATTGGGCTACCAACTGGAATATATCCCTTGTTTAAGTATTCATTCACATAGCGTTGAAATAGGAGTTGGCTTTGATTTCCTACAAGAACATAGTCGTGGTTTTGATTACTCCTTCCGAATGAGAAAAACAACCCTATAGTAATAATTGCTCCGGCAAGAATAAGTATCTTTTTCATACATAAAGTTTTAGGTTTAGACAATTTAAGCATTCGAATAAATGAAGAAAAAGGTGTTTTAACGGTAAATTATTTACTACGGATAACGTATATTATTGGCTTAATAAATAACATAATGACACCTATTACAAAAATAGAAGATGTTGTATTAATACGGAAAGGAGACAGACTTACTGTTCATACGATAGGAAATGATTGGGCATCCAAATTAGGAATAGAAGAGCTGTCAGGGCTAACGTATTTTATGTTTACTGTAACCGATATTCCCGCACCGGAAATGAATGATATAAAAAATCATATTTTCAAATTACATTTAACTTCTCATGAGGGGATTCCTGATGTACAAGTTAAAGCAAGCGATCTATTAGATGGTAATTGGCACTTAGGAGCATAATATAAGCTATGAACTCCAGTGTGGGAATTTGGAAAAAGCATCAAGATATAGGAATATTTCAAGACTTTTTTTACTTTGCTCTGAAAGTTAATCAATACCATATTCTTCTAAAAGTGACCATATGAATCTTCCAAGTCTTCCTTCCGACAGTCTATATAAGTTTATTTCATTTTTCGGGATGTCTCTTGTTTTGATTTCAATGTATTTTCTTTTCAGCGAAGAGCGAATGATTGACCAAAAAGTGTTAGATCTAAATTCTCAAAATCGACAAATTGATAAAAAGGATTCGCTAACGTGGAAAGAAGCAAGAGCAATACAGACACAGACTGAATTTTTAAGCAAGCGGCTTGGAATCGCCAATCCCTTTTCGGCCACCGATACGTCCTATTCTTGGAAGATGACGTATAAAGGAAGTAAAGAAGAGGAGTTGCTGTCCGATACAATAAGGGCACTGGTACAAAAATTCAATGAGAAGGAATCTCAAATAGCCCAGATGCGGGTTGATAGTAGGGTGAATGAATATATCTTTGATGAGCTACAAAAAAATTACAGTAAAGACCAGATCATCTTTTCAGTATTGGCTTTCATTGGAATTCTAATCAGTATGGGTGGATTTAGGGCTTGGTATATAAATATACAACAACCCACTGACAGAAGAACAAAAAGCGAAGCTCTGCTGCTTCCACCAATCGCTTCTCGTTGTCAAAGTTGCGGAAAGAAATTTGAACATTATACCGTCAAACGCGGCACAGAATCGGACGGGCATCAGAACAACTTCTTCTGCAGTGAGTGCTATGATAAAGGCCAATTTGTCGAGCCCGAAGTTACTTTGGCTATAATGGAAACCAGACTCGATGCAGAGCTGGAAAAGGAACGATACCGTAAGTATATGAAAAAGCGTATGATCGGAGAGCTAAAGACACTGCAACGGTGGAATACGGAAAGAAAGTATGAGTAACCCTAGGTTCTGGCTCACGGCGAACGGCCTACCGGATTTCAAAAAGTCCAGCCATTTGATTCCTTTCAGTTTTTGAGAGTGTCAGTTGGGATTGCCCATTTTTGTAAAGCGTATATAAGGCCAAACAAAATGACGGCTGTTACCATCATGACTAAAAAGCCTCAACCACAGCGGCTCATTGGTAAAAGTCCGTAGAGACAAGGATCGGCGGTCCTGGCAGCAAAAGTATAAATATTTTGAAATCATCATGCAATTAGTATATTCTTTTTTATCAGAGATGAATTTACATAGGATTCAGTAAAAGACGCCCCAACTTTTTATTTCTTTACGTGTTGCCAGAGTAATCAACAATGCTACCACTTCCTCCAATACACCAGGAAAAAATTGAGATTAAGTTTTGGATCTTACTCACTTTTGTCAGCAACACCTATGGTTCTTATTAGTACTATTCCATTGGCGACAACTATGTTAGAAAATTTAAAACGTTCAAGTATACATGGAGAAGTTTTTTTGAGTTATCAAAAAATCCTACCTTCATTGGGTAATCCAATCAGAAAAAGTGCCGCCCTGGCACGAGCCTTTTCTAAGGCAAATTACCTTAATGCAGCACCTGCGTCAGCTGGTTAAGTTGGATGGGGATTACCATAATTTATAGAAATACAATCCGTACCAGGAAACACTCATCCAAGTAGAAACTGTTGCTTTTACTTACCAATCAACTTTTGTCCTTTTGTCGAAGTGTCTTGCTTAGGTGGTGGTAGTATACTCAGCATTTTTATTGAGTTAGCGTTAACTCAATAAAAAAAGGAGGTATATATATGGGCCCACCAAAGAAAAAACCCGGAGCACTGGTTGCGTTCTGCCGGGTTTGTGGTCAGCTTCTGACCCTATTGAAAACTGTGCTGGATATAATTAAGGACTTCTACTCCTAATTATTTCCCTCTAAAGAAGGCCGGTGTCTACCGGCTTTTCTTATTATACACGGTTTCAATTCGTTTGTATATATTAAATACTATTGTTTATCGAATGTCTCCATGAAGAGAAAGTGGAGATTTGGAGTTAAGGGTGACAGCTAATTGCTAAAAATATTTAGCAATTTCTCTAAGTTAGTGAATAATTAAAACTAATGACGCCAAAATTACGACGAAAGTATTCTGGAAAAATTGGCAAGTAAAACCAGTTTTAGACTGACAATAAGTTTGCGTAATTGGATGCGTTTTTTTTGTAAATGTTCCCTGAGATTTTCACATTCTTTCAACCTTTGTGAATAGCAATTCATTGATAATAAATATCTTGTAAAAACCGACAAAAATTCCTCGGGGAAAAATTGGTTCTTCCTCTTTTAGAGTGATACCTTTAGACCGCCTTCTGCGGGCTAAGTATGGAAATACATAAAAGCACATACTATGCCCTCATCTACAGAAACACCCAACTCTTCTAATAATTTAGAGGAAAAAATAGAAATAAAGTTTTTGGGATTTAAAATTAGCGTTCAGAATCCCAGGTCAAAGCCGTTTATAGTTGTGCTCACTGTGGTTGTTCTACTCTTCCTTTGTGCAGTCATGTTGCTCCTCCCCACCTCTTTATTACGAGAGCTATTTAAATAATTGATCAAGGTAGAGCAGTGCATGCTACTGTGTATGCATTCAATAATAGATCATTACTAAATGAAATCAGGAATAAAGGACTCTTCTCATCCTCTGCTTCTTATACCATTATATATAGCATCTCCCGATTCCCTGCATATATACTGCATGATTCATATCCATAAATGTTATGAGCAGACGGGCATGGACATGCCTAACCGCGATTTTCATATTTGACTTGCTGGGAACCATCCTTTTATTAAGGTCGCGTGTTTTCATGTATGAAGCTGTGATAAAATTTTTAGAAAAAAAGATCAAAATTTTAGGGTTAAAACGATACTTTGTTCGTAGTAATATAGAGGTTTTTTTTTATGCTGCTGAAGTAGGATCCACCTGTGAAATACCTAACTACATCCTTTATTTCTTCCGATAACCACATTAAACCATCCTTTCCATTAACCGCGACCGCTGGATTTGCTTTGCCAACCCAGGCTTGATGCCTGCTTGAACCTGTTATTGCCCAACACCCCGACCTAAACCGGAGAATTTTTTTTACTGCTGCGTTACTTTTTATCGCTTCACCCAGTTTATCCCAATAGGTAGCTGGTGAAAGGCATAAGCAAGTCACCGCTGCAACGTACCTCATTAAACCTATCTATCCTGCTGTTATTATCTATCCGAATGTCTAACCAGCCATTCTCTCGAATACGCTACGTATTTGAGAGCCAGTGTCCTAAGCGTACCAACCTGTCTAATGCGAAGAGCCCGTACCCTGTTACTTTTTGATCAAACGCCCAGTTTATACTATAAAGGCCGCTGCTCACAAAGTTCGTAACAACCTGCCGACTAGCCTGGTCTCTGGCTAATCGAGGGTATTTTATCAAAATTAACACTCGAATCAATGAGAGATGTTGAACTAATAGAAGAGTTTGTGCGGCTGACACCCAGGCTGGAAAAGATAGTGTCCCGAGCACATCGCATGTTCCCGGGCGACAGAGCAGTCCAGGTAAAGGACCTGCTCCAGGAAATAGCTAGGGGGGCGCTGAAAAACAGCCGGTTATCACAATACGATAACTATACTTGCGAAAGATTGATTTTTGAAAAAACGTATAACGTGATTTATGATTACTGTCATCCCCCCATGAAAAAAGTCCCAGCCTTGCCCCTCGAAGAAGCGGAAAACCAGGCTGTACATCAAGACGCACACCAGGATGTCGTTAACCGACAGTGGCTGGAGCGTATCTATCGCCGGGTAGGCAGGAATACCTGGATCATTTGCTACCTGGACTATGCGGGATACGACCAAGGAGAGATCGCCCGCCACCTAGGAACGACCGTTGCTGCCGTGAAAATGAAAATTTATTACGCCAGGAAACAACTGAAGAACAACTCATAGCCATCCTATCCAACCAAACTTTAAAACCCTCACATATGTACATGACAGAAACGCAGGAGCGAATGCTCAGGGAAGTGCTGGATCAACTGATGACCAGCTATAGGGCTAGTGCGAGAGAGCTGTCTGCTACCCTTGCTTACTTGTTTGGCGAGCTACCCATGGCGCCGTTTTTCAAGGACAAGGAGCTTTTTGAAACCATTCTGTACCTACGAGAAACGATAGTAGACCATGAACTGTCCGATTTGCAAGCCCTGGTTGATTATTATGAGGAAAAGAAAAAGCAAATGCGCAAGTATTTGACCACCTGCTCCGTGGCCCAGGATCAGGTGACGCCGCCCGGACCTGTCTTCGGTGAGGAACTCATCCATGTTCACATAGCCGAGACAATGGCTACACAACCGGTAGAGCTCGATCAACTTGCATGGCAGATATGTACCAACGCAGGGCAACTCTTCGAAGATCTGTATTGTCGAGTCATTCAATGGTTTGAGTCTGCTCCCTTGCCGGCAGGAGGGGAGAAAGATGTCCATTCGGCCGTGAGAAGACATGTGCGGGGTCTCGTCACGCCCAAGGGACTGATCTCTATCCAGTGGCAGTTGGTAAAAACGATCCTACCTAACAGTATCAAGTACTATATAGCGCAGTTTGCTTCGCACTTTAATGGTGAACAGATCGTGATCATGCAATTTGACAACCGACGTATCAATAATATGCCTATAGTACCATTGTTAAACGACAGCTGGCTGGCCCGTGCTTATAATGGCGTGTTATGGCGACAATTGTATGGGGGGCACACCCCTGATTATGCGGAGATCATGAACGTGGTGAAACGCGAAGAACCGATCATCGACATTCATTTTAAGATCCAATTGACTGAGTGGCTCGTGTATTCTAAATTGATTGTTTCCCATTGCTCCTATGAAGAGACGAGTCAATGTGATCCCATCCGGCTGGATCTGTCCGCTGCACATCTTTTCCAGCGCACGCCGGTCCGTGTGTATGGGGGTAGTGATAGGCGATATTGGATTCAGCAGCTTTTTAAAACAAAGCTTTCCTTAAAGAAATGGGTGATCCTGAAGCGTTTACCGGGGCATTTCTGGCTGACATCCGACAACCCCGGATTCATGATCAACATTAACGAGCTACAGGATGGGTTTACACAGTTTGTTCCGAGGCATTCTTTATTGGATATCCGTTCAGACTCCGTGTTGTATTACCCGCTTTCCAAGGACTATTGTCTAAAGTTGGAACCGCCTGTCGAACTGCGGGAAGAAGACATTGAAAATATCCCCATCGACTATATCCCTCCTTCAGAAGAAGAGTTGGATTTTGTAAACGGGGTGACCGTATCCACCTATAAAAAGGTGGTGATCAGCAATCAGCGAAAAACATGGGAACAAATACAAGTCTAATATTTTAAAAGCTACACATAACTAAAAACTATGAAGGCACTTAAATCAACCCGCGACAAGGGCACACCGGTGCATCCCAAATACCTCAACCGAACCATGGCTACTCTGGGCCGTAAGAATGATAAGATGCAGGCGGCCATTTTTCAAATAGATACAAGTATCTACATAGGAATGACCTTCGATGATATGGTCGACGATATTGTCTACAAATCCCCCTACGCGGAACAAAAGTTGGTGAAGCCTATTGTGGACGGCTTCAAGGTTCGGGTCTTTTATCGACGTAAAGCGCACGCACCATCCTGGCGATCCTTTTTTACGGGAGTTGTTGCACCGCAAGAAGACCTATTGACAAACGACGTCACCAACGCAGCCTTCATGTGCTTCATCGATGCTGGGACCAACGTGTATGCCCTCGGAGGTGGTCAAGGGATATTCGAGCTGCAAGGACATATCGTAACCAATTTCGGGACGGAGATCCTGGTCAGGTTGATCGAACGGAATAGCAAGGTGATCAAAAGCCTGCAAGAGAGAGGTGTTACCGGCTCTATTTTGGGAGAGATAAAGTTCTTCCGCGGTGATCAGCGCATCTCCGACGAGGATCAATTTGGAAAGATTTACAAAGAGGTGCGCGCGGAGCTCAACCTTAAAATTCTTACTAAGAATTTCGGTTTCTCCAAGGCAGAGATTCGCCGGGGTACCGCAGCCTGCCTAGCTAAATCATCCTTTCTGATCAATAAGAGTATTTCCTTTACACAAATGCTGGCCATCTGCGCGAAACTCAATACCATTATCAAGCTTAAGCCCAATTTTGCGCTGAATAAAGTCATTTTGATCCAAAATAGGGGCGAACGCAATAAAAAACTCTTACAGGAATTAGAGGACTGTCTGGTACAAGTGCTATACGATCATTGTAAAAAAGGCACTATTCCCGATTTTGATTTTTGCCACGAAGACTTTGAGGCGTTCTATTCCTCTAGCAGCCATAAGGTCTATGTAGCCGGTGGTACCCTGTCTTACAACGAGCCAGTAAGCTTACCCCGCATACTGGCGGACATGAAAAGAAAACGTGTCCTACTTGTAGATGACGAAGATCATTTCAAGTATTCTTTTCTCTATGTTACTTTAACTACCTATGATGCGGATGGGGAGCGTCTAACTTCGGGCACCATCCGAGAGCACTTTCACGGGGAGATTCTCCATAATGGCCGCAGCTATTTCTTCATTGATGGCCAGTGGTATCTCATTCAACCTGATTTTGTCAATGATCTCAACAAGGAAGGCAAAGAAATGCTGACCGGTGTATGGGAGGACAAGTTGCTGACAGAGAAATTTGACCTGGCCAGACGAGAAGATCAATACAGTGCTAGCTTCATCGACAAGCCAGGCTTTTGCATGCTGGATACCATCCTGGTGGAAAATATTGAATTGTGTGACCTGTTGCATTACACCAGTGATACGCTGCATCTTATTCATATTAAAAAGGGCTTTAACAACTCGGTGCGTGAACTGGTAAATCAGGTAGCGCTAGCAGCCCGCCGGGTCATAAA
>Ga0105239_10001799_pt1 | contig 28150 bp, 21 predicted proteins | sample KBSC44metaG_FD_92761 | JGI IMG/M metagenome (GOLD analysis project Ga0105239, IMG submission 92761) | Corn rhizosphere microbial communities from Kellogg Biological Station, Michigan, USA - KBS C4-4 metaG | ecosystem: Host-associated > Plants > Roots > Rhizosphere > Soil | place: Michigan, USA...
AATAGGCTGTTTGTCTTCTTTGTCCAACCTGTACTAATATAGTGGTAATTAGGTTTTTTTATCTCAACAATTCTGATACATTAGAATGACATTTTTTATTCTGCTTAGGTTTTCGTTATGTTGACCCCATTGCAAATTCATCAAGCAATTGAAAAAGCCGCTCAGCAAGTTTTCAATGAGGGTAATACGACCGTTGAACCTGCTGTTAAAGAATACTTAGCCAAAGAGTTGCTTGAAAAAGATATTCAAGAACCGCTTTCAGAACAGCAATTGTATACAATCCGTTTTTGAGACTATTCGCACGGAACAGCTTCTCCACTTCTATCACAATAAAGGGCGACAATACCTTGTTACGCCTGAAGATGACTTCCAAGAAGCGGCCAGCTTAAAGTTTTTTATTGATTTAGATTCAATATTCAAAATCAAACTTCCATGGCCATGGGGAACGAGCTCGTGAGCAATGCACAAAAGATTTCTCGGGATGAAGCAGCATTTACTAGCGCTGTGGATCTCACCAAGTTACTCATTAGCTTAGCAACCGGTGCCATTGTGTTTAGCATAGGCTTAATCAATTCCGACAATGCCTCTTATCTGGATTGGTCGAAATGGGCCTTAGTCATTACTTGGGGAACGCTATTGCTCAGCCTGATTTCAGGCGTCTGGACACTGGGCGTTATACCTTTATTGATCAAAGAAGGATCACTTGATATTAATTCTGACCGAATTCGGAATCCCGTTAAAAATCTTCAGCTCTCTTTCATCATTGGCATTGTTTCTCTTGCCTGCGTTCTTTGGGGAAAGCTTTGGTCCATTCCTACCCAGCAAGAAGCTCGTTTAAAATCACCTATGATGGCCTTAAATCAGGCTTACAAACTTGTACCGTCTTTTCTTGTCGTTAAAAAAATCAATACAGTTGAAGCACTCAACGGCTTTAACAATAGCTCTTCTGAAGGTAGCTGGCATATTCAATTTGAATTGAATTCAAAACTGACAAGCAGTGGCTTAACACCCAATAAAACCTTTGATGTTTACCTCGATCCAGTAACAAATAAACACCTTATTTTAGGTCCCATCTAGCTTTACGCCTCTGTATTTAAATCTACATCATAAGCTTGAATGATTTTCTTGAAAGAGCAATCTTCTAAAATTGATGAGTTCAAGGGTTTAGTGGGTGACTATTATGTGGACGATTTATAAAAATCTCCGAGGCAACTCGGGTATTTCTGCCTATGAAACAGGTTACGATTTTATCCGAGTAAAGTTCAGCTCTGGAGCAGTATACCGATATAACCATGACAGCACAGGAGTTGATGACATTGAACAAATGAAAATTTTTGCAGCGTCTGGCGAAGGGCTTGGTACCTTTATTAATAAAAATGTGCGAAAACGTTTTGCCGCAAAAGAGTCATAAGGTTTGCTTTCCTAACTAAAATATATCCCAGAACGCTAAAATCAACAGTACTTGCTTCAGGCCACTTAGCTTAAATACAACTCCTGCCTTATAATAGAGACGCTTTCCCCTTCTTCGAGAATTGGACCCACCTTTGCTGTCTCTGGAAGAATTGCAACTCAAACTCAAAGATTTATCCCAGGCGATTTTGTATGAAAAAGAGCGCCAATACATTGACGTGCAAGGGAAACGCAAAAACTTCTCCCGCTTTGTATGCGACACGTTAAATGAATTGGGCAGCAGCCCCCCGAAGCATCACCGATACTCAACAACCAGTGTGCCAGCGCCCCGCAAAGCAGGCATCGAAAGCCCACTTCAAACCGCGATGGATAATCTGCACCTCCGCTTCGAGCAATACTCGTTTATGGATGTCGCCGCTCGTATGAGCGCCATCGATAGCCTGGGAGACCTCATTAAGCGCTTCAACGCTCAAATGACGGGTCCCCGTAAAAGAATTGCCACTGCGCCAATTGAGTCTACAGAAGCCACTCCAGGCGCCAACGGTGACACAAGCGCTTCAAAACCGGTTTCAATTCACCAACAGGAAGTTCAATTTTTGAAAGGTGTTGGTCCTCGGCTAGCCAGTCTTTTAAAGCAGGTAGGTATCAATACCGTTGAAAACCTGCTCTATTACTTCCCTCGGCGCTACATCGACTACAACAATCGTGTCAAAATCAAGGATCTTCAACCCGATCAGGATATTACGCTGATCGCCACTGTGCAAAGCATCAGTGCGCACGCTGCCAAAACGCGCAACCTGACCGTACTTAGCATTGTCGTAGCCGATGAAACCGGACGTGCCCAGGCAAGCTGGTTCTATGGCAAATCGAACCGGGCAACGCTTGAAAGCTATAAAAGCCGCTTTGTGAAAGGCATGGACGTTATGCTATCCGGCAAAGTGAAGTGGGATAGCTTTAAGCGAATGTATGCCCTGGACAGGCCTCAGATTGAAACACTGAGCTACCAGGATGCCGAACAGACCCAAGAATCGGATTCCCTGAATGCTGGACGAATCGTTCCGATTTACGCATTAACGGAAGGGCTGAACCTTCGTTTCCTGCGAAAAACGATTCATCAGGCGCTCACCGACATCCTGCCGCAGATGATTGACCCTCTCCCGGCAGAGGTTCAACAAAAACTCCACTTCATGTCATTACAAGAGGCTCTCCAGCAGATCCATTTCCCGGATAACAAAGAGCAGGCTGAACGAGCCCGTCAACGGTTGGTGTTTGACGAGCTATTGTTTCTGCAATTGCGTATGACGCTGACAAAGCTTCAATACAAGCGGGCTGTTCAAGGATTATCCTTGCAACGCAAGGCTGGCGGTTATGTCGATCAGTTCTTGGAGCACTTACCCTTTAAGCTCACCGGAGCACAGCAACGGGTTTTTGATGAAATTTCCGCTGATATGATCTCAACCGAGCCCATGTACCGAATGTTACAGGGAGATGTCGGGAGCGGAAAAACCGTTGTCGCCATCCTAACTTTGCTTATTGCTGTGGAAAATGGCTATCAAGGGGCTTTAATGGCTCCCACAGAGATTCTTGCCGAACAGCATTATCGAAAATGCCTGGAATGGCTCACTCCATTCGGACTACGAGTCGGATTATTTGTCGGAAAGTCTGGCAGCAAGGAACGGCGTGAGTTAAGGCAAAGCCTTCTGAATGGGCAAATTCACATCGCGGTGGGTACGCACGCCCTAATACAGGATGATGTCGAGTTTGCAAGATTAGGCACCGTTGTTGTGGATGAGCAGCATCGCTTTGGCGTTCGCCAGCGGTCTTTACTGAAAAGTAAGGGGCAGCATCCGGAAATGTTGACTATGACCGCAACGCCTATTCCGAGATCGCTTGCAATGACCATGCACGGTGATTTGGATGTATCCATCCTGGATGAACTCCCCCCTGGAAGGACTCCCATTCAAACATCCGTTTTAACACACGCCCAGACTGCCAAAGCGTATCAATTGGTTAAAGGCGAAGTATTCAAAGGTCGTCAGGCCTACGTTGTATTCCCTCTTATCGAAGAATCCGAGACACTCTCGGCAAGAGCTGCCACCACAGAGGCCGAAAGACTTCAGCAGGAAGTCTTTTCAGACCGTGTGGTTGGACTTCTCCACGGTAAAATGAAGCCAGAAGAGAAAGATATGGTGATGACGGCCTTTGCAGCCGGGCAAATCGACATTTTAGTCAGTACGACAGTAGTTGAAGTCGGGGTCGATGTCCCGAATGCCACCGTGATGATTATTGAGAATGCCGATCGGTTCGGGTTATCTCAGCTACACCAGCTTCGCGGACGGGTGGGCCGTGGGGCTCACGCCTCCTATTGCATTTTGGTGTCCGACTCCCGGGCAGATACCACTCTGGAGCGCCTAGGCATTATGGCAGAATCCGAAGACGGCTTTTATATTGCTGAGAAAGACCTTGAGCTCCGAGGTCCCGGTGAGTTCCTGGGAACAAAACAGAGTGGACTACCCGATTTCGTTCTCAGTAACTTGATTCAGGACAAGAATATCCTGGATCAAGCCAAGATCGTAGCGACTCAGCTGGCGGAAGATCCTGAAGCCTTGATCAAATATCCAGATCTCTATGAAATGCTCCATGAAAAGACGGAAAACAGTCTCTCAGTCTTAGGGGCAGGTTAAATAAAGAAGATGAGCCTACTTTATTAGATCCGCAAAATTAACATCAATTGAAAAACAAAGAATGAAGGTTAAAGCTTAAAACTTCAAGTTCGAGATAATTTATATAAAGAATTCATCATTCTCACTACAGTTTCACAGTGTACAACCGTACATATTTACACTTGTTAACCTAAACTCTCTTCAGAAGAAAGAAAGTATAATTCACAAAATGGATCAGTCTCCAAGGAAAACTAAAACTTCCTCTTTTGGCTTCACTTTGGCTGAGCTTTTGATCGCTATTTTAATATTAGGAGAAATTGCTACTTTCACTATCCCTAAACTTATTATTAATCAGCAAAATAATACTTACAATGCCAAGGTTCATGAAGGTGCAGGGATGATTGCTCAAGCATATCAGCAATACCAATTTAGCAACAATCCCGTACCGTCATCAACGACTTTTGGCTCTCTGACACCCTATATGAATTATGTAAAGGTTGACACTAGCAGCGTCATTGATGATGCCTATGGATGGGGAACCAACACCTGTAGTAATTCCACCCCGTGTCTTGTTCTTCATAGCGGTGCCATACTACGTTATGTAAACAGCTGGAATTTTGCAGGAACTAGTAGTACGAATGTGCTTCAAGCGGCATTTGATCCAGACGGCACTACAGATGGCACCACAAACGGTCCAGGAAAAGCTGTCGTTTTTGAATTAACTTACCCAGGAAGAGTCACCTCTCAAGGTGCAGGAGCCAGTTCAACTCCCCTATGCGGAAGTTGGTCTTGTCCCTTTACAGCACCCGCAACAAATGATCCCCCCTGGTTCAGCTGGTAATGAGAGATTACACATAAAAAACCACTTCCAAGAAATAGCCTCTATAACTCGTCAGTTTGCACGGCTTTTTTGCTTAATTTGTGCATTGCTTTAGGGTTGGTAATCATTGCATCAGTCAAAGCAACTTTTGCCAAAGGTTGGCGAGAACTCCGGCTGAAGAAAACCAAACTGTGAGCACTGCGAATGTTGTCTACGCTAAAGCTGATATTGTTATTGCTGTGAGTATTGGGGGAGATCCGACCAAACCACATCCCGGAATCTCCGAAGGGAGAGGAGTAGAATGTATTACCCATCTCGTCCTGGAGTGCAATCTCAAAGGTAGAGAAGGTATTGGGCGTTTTGTTGTCTATATCCAAGGTGAGAGTAATCTCTGAAGGCTCACCAAAGGGATCTTTCCCAATACGCATGCCTTGAACCTTAACAGTTAAACCCTCAAGTGCGATGTTAGTTGACTCTGGAGAAGGAACATTCACGGTTGGCAAGCTTAATCCATCGGCCAACTTAATCCGTAATTCAGCGCCAGGCTGAATCATAGCGCTTTTGCCTTTGGTCAACATCGCTGCAGTGATTCCGACAGCACCACCCACAGCAGCACCGCCAGCCAAAGCATAGCCATTGGAAGCAGCAACAGCAGCCAAACCGCCATAGCGCAGCACCATAACAGCACCCACTATGCCGCCACCTACTGTAAAGCCGGCAGCACGACCAACAACCTTGGCAGCCGCTTTACCTTTGGAATCTCTTGTTGTATTTTTGCCAGTAATGGTGACTTCACGGCCATCAGGCATAATCAAACTGTCAAAACGAGTGCTGATATAGCCATTACGACCTGCACGTTTAGGTCCAACCAGCTCTTCTACAGTACCGTGAACCAAAGTTCCTTTGGGGATAACCACTTGACCATCGACTTTATAGTCCTGGCTCACTTTACCAAAAAACTCATCGCCGCCTGTAGTACCATTTCCAGAGCTGATTTCGGTAGAAACAACCATATCAAGAGTTGTTCCAGGCACGATTTTCTTGATATCGTTCTCGTTAACCGTGGTCAAGTGACCCGATTGTTTCGTTTCAATAATACTGCCTTTTAACGGGACATGATTCGATACCACGTCTTCTGCAAAAGCCGTTAAGGGAGGCAATGAAGCTGTTAATAGGCAAGCCATACTCGCTAAAGCAAAAACAGAGCGATGATGAATGAGTTTTTTAGGAAAATGAGCCGCGCCAGTATTAGTCGGTTGGTATGCCATAGAACACTATTTTCCTGTTTAAGAGGCTTATCAATATTGAGTGGTGCGAGGTGGACAATACTATAAAAGCAAGTTTGTAAACTTAGTTGTTATTCTTTTACTATTAGTAGTTTAACCTATTTACAAAGATTGGAAAATCCTTTGCATAAAGTACTGCAGAGCGTCTAAGCTAGAAGACGGACTCATGCTATTTTGTTCCCTGATATTAAAGGTGAAACGTTTCATTCAAAGATAATTAAGATATCAAAGCACTCTCTTGAGACTTTTGATAACATTTTAATGTATTTTGCATAAGCGTTGCAATGGTCATGGGGCCTACACCACCTGGAACCGGCGTAATAAAGGAAACTTTTTCAAGAGCAGATTCAAAGTCTACATCTCCAACTAATTTGCCTTCTAAACGGTTGATACCCACATCAACAACAACAGCACCCGGCTTTAACGATGAACCTTTAACCATTTTAGGAATTCCAACAGCTGCAATCACAATATCAGCTTGCGCAATCCATGATTCTAAATCTGGTGTTCTACTATGGCAGTACGTTACAGTAGCATTTTCCTGAAGCAATAGAAGACCAATCGGTTTCCCGACAATATTCGAACGACCTAGAACAACGGCATGTTTACCTGCAATAGGAACATTATAGGCCTTTAACAAGGTTATAATGCCTGAAGGTGTACATGGAAGGTTGGTATTTTGCAGATCGCCTACCAGCAAGCGTCCCATGCTATAGGGATGAAGGCCATCAACATCCTTAGCCGGATCCATAGCACTTAATACCTCTAAACTATTGAGATGCTTCGGCAAAGGCAACTGGATCAGAATGCCATGCACCGAAGCATCACTATTCAGACGCTTAATTTCCTCTAAAAGCGTTGCTTGAGATGTTTCAGAAGGGAATACTAGAACTTCGGAAGCCATTCCAATACTTTTAGCCGTTTTCGCTTTTTTATGGACATAAACCTGGCTTGCGGGATCATCCCCGACCAAAACAACAACCAGCTTTGGTAGCATTTGAGACGTTGTAGAAATCGCCTTTAATTCATCTGACAGTTCGGCAAGAACCCGATCACTTAATTCCTTACCATTCAGGATCTGCGCCATAGCCATCAAATAAATCCCATTAAAAATCTACACAACGCTAAAATTTGATTTTTGACTACTGGAAGCATCTCCGCTCTTGTCGTCAAAGTCTTGGTCTGAAACGCTTTCACAATCGGTAAGCGATGTGGAAAGAATTTCACGAGCATCTAATTTGGGAGTATCCATTTCTGTGAACGAATCCATATTGACCGATTCAAAATTGGCCATCTTACGATCGTCTAAACTGCCTTCCCAACGAGCAACAACTGCAGAAGCCACACAGTTTCCAAGCAAGTTGACTGAGGTGCGGCCCATATCCAAAATATGATCAATACCCAGGATAACAGCAACCCCTTCCATTGGAAGGTGAAAAGCCGTCAAAGTACCTGCCAAAATAACCAATGAGGAACGAGGAACCGCTGCCACACCTTTACTGGTTAGCATTAAAGTTCCAACCATAAGAAGCTGATCCTGCCAACTAAGATGAACATTTGCCATCTGGGCGACGAACAAAGACGCCAAAGAAAGGTATAACGTAGTGCCATCCAAGTTAAAGGTATACCCCGTTGGAAGTACAAAACTCACGATATTCTTAGGAACACCAAATTGCTCCATAGTCTCCAATGCCAATGGCAATGCAGATTCGCTGCTTGATGTTGAAAAAGCGAGTACAAAAGGCTCCTTAACAGCCTTGAGCAATTTCAGAAATGGTATACGGCACACTGTACAAACAATGACTAACATCAAAGCCACAAAAATACCCAAGGCCAAGTACAGAGATCCAACCAATTTGGTGTAAATCATGAGAACGGCTAAACCATTGCGACCCACCGTTCCTGCCATAGCGGCAAAAACGCCCAGGGGCGCGAAGCGCATAACAATGTTCACAAACTTGAACATCACTTCAGACAGGCTTTCCAGAACGGTCATAATCGGTTTTCCAGCTTTACCAGCCGCACTGACAGCCAAGGCAAAGAAAACAGCGAATACAACCAATTGCAGGATATCTCCGTCCGCCATCGCCTTAACAACGCTGGTAGGAAACATATTGATGATAGTACCCCAGAAGGTATGGGGATGAACGGCACCAGCATTAGACTGAAGCTGGGTTAATTCCTGTAAGTTGCCGGCACCCAAACTTAAGTTCATGCCTGCACCAGGTTTCAACCAGTTTGCTACCCCCAAGCCAATCGCCAACGCAATGGTAGTCGCAAGCTCGAAGTAGACTATAGTCTTAACGCCTAAACGTCCCAGGTGCGCATGCCCACCTGTTCCTGCAATACCAATGACCAAAGTTGCAAACAATAGCGGTGCTATCAGCATTTTGATCATATGTATGAATACAGTCGATAAGGGCTGAATACTTTGCCCAACCTCCGGGAAAAAATGTCCAAGAGCAACCCCAAGAAGCATACCAAGCAAAACTTGGAGTACTAAACTCGGTTTCTTAAGGTGAGACAATGCCTTATTTAACAAGCTGCGAATCCTCGTCATTTAAAAGTCGGGTAGGAGCTTAAAATGTAAGTGACTGTATCTACCAACCTGAAGAGTGACTTATCAACCCACTCAACAACGAATAAAAGTCAACGATGCTATACAGTCTACAATTCTTCCAAAACGTACCCTATATAGTAAGCGAAAAGCACAATCTTCAAAATGTAAAAAACCCAACAAGGGTGTTTTTGTTGGGAAATGTAAAGTTTTGAAAACACTTTCCCACTCATGAGTCTCCAAAACAAAGAAATGAATCAATCCTGAAAAGTATTTTGTTTTTATATATTTATGATTTAAATTTCACCTTCTATAGTTATTAGAAGCAACGGTCAAACCCAAACTTGTTTTCACATAGCGATGAGGATGCCAACACCCATGATGCATCATACTCATAAAGAATCCAGCAAAGATCACTCTTACGGCACTGTGCAGTCAGCGTTAAGACAGAGTCACTTTGAGTTGCCTGCCTTAACGCCACAGTTTGTAACGATGGAACCCGAAGCGAAGCATTGGAATACCATTGCCCACGAATTGAGCATGTTAATGACTTTAATTAGCGCCATTCTTAAAGAGCTTCAGTCTGATTAAGCATTCTTCTACGCTCAACGGCAGAAGCGGAGCTGGCTCGTATACCACTATCACCCCTTGGAGTAATCGATGAAGAGCGGCTGCTATTTTCAGAGGTTTTTCCAGACTGCAACGCTGAAGAGCTTCTCTTAGAACGACTTGGTCTCTCTAGAGATTTAGAACGCTGTTTTGGGGCTACTGTTACAGTAGGCTCCCAGCTATCAGATTCCGGCATGGGCGCATTTTTTATTTTTACAGTATCTTGGGCTGTATGGGATGTAGTATCAATAACATCAACCCAAGCATCGTCATCGCTTACAGATCGTAACTCAGATTGAGGAATAACCTGCTTGTGTTTTTGAAGCGCCTTGGCTCTAATCATTCGTTTGTCCAATTGCTCCATAACAAACCGGATTCTGTCTCGGACCATTCGAGGTGATGCCTGAAGTACTTGAGAGCCTGGAATTCTACGCTTGTATCTGCCTGAGAGCGTCCTTGGAGTTTGATATTTTTCAGCTGTTAAATCGCGAAGACATTCGACAATTTGACGATCTAAACCATTATAGACACGCTGTGGAATGTACTGATTCGTTTGTCCCTTGTCAGAAATAGGATTCCACATGCGCACCCTTGCAGAAGTTTTTGCAGGCTTGTAATAGGTAGTGGGCGCAGATCGATCATATTTAGCTATCATCTTTTTAGTTTTTTGAGGGTCTGCCCACGCACTGTTACTTGAAAGCGTTGCTTCATTGCCTTTAACACTTGGAGTTGCTTGATTTACCAGCGTGGGAAACTGGTCAGGACTCTGGGTGTTCGGTTGAAATTCAGGCTTTGAAAAATTCCCCCGAACCGGATTACCCGTGGGATTAAAAGCTCGTCGCTTTTGTACTCTCACACCTTTATAGGAACTTTGAGGAAGCATAAGAACCCGAGTGGTTTTTTTACCCCTCTGTTTTTCTAAGATTTTTACAGAATTCTCATCACTCGGTTGGGAAAAAGGTGGTTTATGGGTTGTTTTTTTCCATTTTGGCATTTGTCTTTTTCGAGCAACAAGTTGAAATGCACCATCGCTCGGCTGAGCTGAAGAGCTTTCCGGAATAACCGATTCACGTAATCTAAGAGTCGTTTTAACAGGCTGTGTTGGCCTTTGAGCTGTATACTGTTGGGCGTGAATGCGACGAGTCACAAAATACGATTGTCTCTTAGGCTTTAAGACAGTTTCAAGATAATTTTCAGCGGATTCAAACAAGCTTTGTCTTAACTTTTCCGCTTCTTCTTTAGCTTTTACCTTCCGTTTTTCTGCGCTCACAGGGGTAATGCGAAGCATAAGTTGGGCAAACAACCTGGCATTTTCTTCTGCCTTAGCTCGTTTTGCTGCGTTTCTTTTTTCTGCTTGACGATTCTTTTGCTTTTCCGCTCGCTGCGCCTTTTTAAGGCCTTCTGGGCTCTGTGCGGCAGCATCTTGTATATGTTTTTTATCCACTTCCGATTGAAGATATTTGCGGATGGCTTCAAACTCGCGCTTAAATCCTTGAGGCCCGTGTTTGATATAAAACCTTGTCATACCCAGTGGCGGCATAGAATCTGTTGAAATCGGTGTATTCAGGTCAATCCCATAACCCATAAGTTGTTTTATAACTGTCAATCGACGATTGTTAATCGCATGAGCCATAGGTTGACTAAATTCAAGACGCTCTACAGTAGGCCCATCTGCCTCTCCACGTTCTTTAGCCTTACGATGCATATCCGCTTCAAGCTCTTTTCTAACTCCCTCAGCAGGCAGATAAGGTTTGTTTAAGTCGAATCCCGCTTTAACATAGTTTCCAATTTCTTTGTCGTCCAAACGGAGATCATAATCGGCACGAACCATATCCGTGTGGACCACAATTTTTCTGGCCAACTCTCGATTCATCCATTTATTAATCTGCCGATTAGACTCGGGGGTTCTAGATGTAATGGGATAGGCCGCATCAAGTCTTCTGGCAGCAGTATCCATAAGCTGAGGATAATTTTGTTTTAAAACTTTGAGGTCGGATGCTTCAACTCGTGGATGTGTGGGACGACGCCTTTTAACGTAGTCATTTACATTTTGTAAACTAATACGAACCCAAGGATCTGATGAATCAATCTGTATAAAGTGCTGAGCCACCAACTGATTAGCTTTTCTAGCTATTTGTAATTCTCTTAATGTATTCTGCCGCTGTTGTTCCAGCTTTTGTTTATCATCTTTTTCGTCTAGAGCTAGGTCTTCCTGCACCATGTCCGCCCAAGATGTCGATTTTTCTTCTGGAGCGCTCCCTTGCTTTGCTTTCCCTTCCGCTTCTTGCTTTTTTCGCAACTTATCTTCTAAAGGTTTTAATAGCTCAGGGTGCCTTTCCTTTAAATCAAGAACATCTTGCTGAGCTATATCTGGATAAGATGATAAAAACGGTCGATCTTGTTGAATATGTCTTGTCAAGATTGTAGCAGATGGAATTCTGCCCCAAAGCGACGCGTTAACTGATGAACTCATGAAGATCACTCTAATTGATATACCAAGATGGTTTTAGTCTACTGCAACTGGAATCGTTCCTGCAAAATACAGTAACCATTGCAAATATTTTTAACCAAAGTAAATCAGCAGCTAAAAACTATCGACCCATCTTAATTAAAGCGCACAACATGAAGAAAACGAGTGAGGTTATCTTGCATATCCTGCAAATTATCCTCGTATACGGTTAGCCCGTAAATATCAGCAAGAGCCTTGCTCCCCATAACAGCAATATTATCTGGAATTTCCCGGTTTGCAAGCGCTTCTGCAATCCGGGCGTTGTCGATTAAATCTCCGGTACCCGAAACCTGTTTCAAGTTTGGATGCTTCTGAGCCAAAGTTCTCGCACATTGAGCAAAAACCTGGGGATGACACATCAACGTATCAATCTGGCTAAAGCTTTGATCCGGGCGCATCATAATGCTATGCGCGATTCGAATTTCAAATTCTTCAATCACCTTTACCGGAGCTGATTTTAACGCTTCCAGCGTTTCATTAACCCATCCACCCGCCGAATTGTAAATCGCACACTGCCCCCGCATTACACGGCCTTCTGCTACCGCCTGCACCACTTGGGGCGAGGTATAAAGATATCCAATATGAACAATTTCCGGACTTAAACGTTGCTCTCGGCAATAGTGAATTGCGGCTTCTTCGTTGAAACTTCCCTTACCGCCTTGAATCCCCAAAGTGAGAACGCGACTTGACGTTTCAACCGAAATATCTTTGCTTAAATTTGCAGAGGACAAAGCCTTTTTAACATCTTTTTGTCCTTCCAACTCCAAGCTGTACTCGTGAATTTGGTCATAAATTTTTTGAACAAATTCTCGACATAGCCCATGCTTTTCCGCTTTAGATAGAATCACCTTCAACATGCTTTGCCATCGCTTCGGGTCAAGGGGCGGCAAATTTCGGGCCCGTTTATAATCGCCGACTGCATGAACCACCTTTTGGCGCTTTGCCAGCAACTCTAACAGTTGAGTATCAATCGCATCAATTTGAGACCGCAACTCTTCCAGCGAGGCTTTTTGCAAAGCCATTGTTTCACGAGAAACCTGATCATCAATCTTTGTGGAGCATTCGGCATGGCATGATTCAATCTTAGAGTCGGTAGTCATCACACGGTCGGTCCATTTTGAGCTTTGTGACGTAAATAGTGATCCATCAAAACGAGCGCAGCCATGGCATCTACAATGGGTACCGCACGAGGAAGCACACAGGGATCGTGACGCCCTTTAGCAGAAAGCTCTGTGGCATCGCCTCCAACGGTCAAGGTTTGTTGATTTTTGCGAATGGTGGATGTGGGCTTAACGGCAATGCGGAAGCATATATCTTCTCCGTTGGAAATACCTCCTAAAACACCACCAGCATGGTTAGTTCGGGTACGTACCCGCTCATCATCCTGATAAAAAGAGTCATTATGTTGACTCCCCCGCAAGGAAACTCCTGCAAAGCCGGAGCCAATTTCAAAGCCTTTTACAGCATTAATACTCAACATGGCTTTGCCCAAATCGGCATGGAGCTTGTCAAAAACAGGCTCACCTAAACCAGGAGGGCAATTACGAATACATGCTTTAATGATTCCACCGACAGAGTCGCCCTCGTCGCGAACCGATTCAATCAAGCTTATCATCTTTTTCGCCACCGCCTCATCCGGACAGCGCACGATATTGGCGTCAATTTTCTCGCCGGTGACCTCTTCCCAGGGCATATCGGAAGCAATTGTTTCGACTTGGGCCACGTAACTTAAAATCTCAATACCCAAAACCTGTTTCAAGTATTTTTGAGCGACGGCACCGGCCGCAACACGTGCCAATGTTTCTCTCGCGGATGCACGCCCACTACCGCGCCAATCTCTGGCACCATATTTGGCCTGAAACGTGTAATCCGCATGTCCAGGACGATACACATTTTTCAGCTCATCGTAGTCATACGACTGTGCATCTTTGTTATACGCCATCAGCATAATGGGCGTTCCCGTCGTATGACCGTCCATAATCCCGGAAAAAACGTGGATAGCATCCTGCTCGTTTCGAGGCGTCGTAATGGCGCTTTGACCGGGACGTCTTCGGTCCAACTGAACTTGAATTTCTTCAACTGAAATCGGCAAACCCGGAGGGCAACCATCAATTACGACACCAACGGCACCGCCATGGGATTCACCGAATGTAGAAATACGAAAAAGCTGTCCGAAGGAACTACCGGCTGTCATGCGTCACAATATCTTTCATTACATATTTTAAATGCCTTACCTGAAACAGTATCAGGAAAGGAACTTGGCTTCTATCTCACCAAAAGGAGTTCTGGTTCACCCAGCGGTATTACCGACTGGGGGTTCAATGCATGAACAATGATATCAACGATAGCTTCCGGGGAATGAGCATCCGTCACAATACTCAGGTCAGAATAATGTTGATACAACGATGCCCTTAAGCCGAATAAACTCCGTGCAGCAAAACGATTTTGGAGCAAGGGTCTGGAATGAACCTCAGATTCAATGCGAGACAAAATCGTTTCAAGGCTCGCCTCTAAATGAATGACAGTGGCATTTTGAGATAAGTAATCCATAACCAGATTATTCATCACCACACCCCCGCCTGTGGCAATTACTCGATTTTGAGGCCCCTGCAAGGATCGAGCCACTTCCAATTCCAATTCCCTAAAACGAGTTTCACCTTCTCGGGCAAACAGCTCGCTAATGGTTGTGTGCGATGTCCGTTCCAAAACCATGTCATCAGTATCGCAAACTGGTAATGCCAAGCGATCCGCCAAGAGGCGAGCCACACTGGATTTTCCAGCACCCATAAAGCCGATTAAGACGATTTTCTGTAAAGAAGGCTTCTCTGGCGCAACGGAAAGAGTCAAAGTTTCTTCCAATTGCTCTATCGTCGCTGCCGTACTCAATATCGCTTGTGTTTCTATCATCTCTGAGGAGGCAATTAAGGTTCCCGTTACAGGAAGATCTTGCTCGTCCGTAAGGCGAGTCGCCCTCATCGGATCACCCTTGTCTGGAGAAGGCACATTTTGAATGCCTATACCCCATGCAGGGCAATCTTGCCAAAATTCAGGATAGGTTTTTGCGACAACACCTGGGTCTTCGATCTTTAAGCCTTCCAGGCGTGTTCCCGCAATGGCAAAGGCCATTGCCATACGATGATCCCCATAAGTGGCAATACTCGCAATAGAAGGGCTACCTCCATGAATCACAAGCGCTTCGGCTTCTTCTTCAACCTGAATTCCCATCTTGGTCAATTCTTTAGAGACTGCTGCAAGCCGATCCGTTTCTTTTACACGTAAAGAACGCAGTCCTTCAATCCGGCTTGTTCCTTGAGCAAAGGACAAAAGAACGGCCATGGTTTGGGCTTGATCGGGGCAATCCGACATATCACAGCTCATTGGCTGCACACCGACTCCGTCATAGTAGATTTTTCCGTGCTCAACTCGAACACGATTCCCCATCTTTTCCAAAAGATGAAGAAATTGCATATCAGCTTGAGTCGACGAGGGTGGTAAATTCTCAAGACAGATAGACTGACCTGTTAACGTGGCAGAACCCAATGGGTAGGCCGCCGCGCTTGCATCTCCCTCTACAAGGTAGTAAGTCGATGTATAGGCCTGCTCAGGAAGAATCTTGATTTCCTGTCCACCCTGACCGAATTCCACCTGAACACCGAAATGAGCCATCAATTCAGCTGTCATTTCAACATAGGGACGAGAAATCAGCTCACCTTCCACAGTTAAAGTCAAACCATCAATAGCAGGTGCAATCATCATAAGCGCCGACAGGTATTGGCTACTGGTATTACCTCGAACAGCAACGAATTTACCATTGAAAGTCGATGACTTTACCCGAACAGGTGGATAACCTTCTTCTGCCATGTAGTCAATATCTGCCCCTAAAGCACGAAGACTATCCACTAAGTCTCGTATAGGACGCTTATTTAAGCCACTTTTACCATAAAGCACTTGCGTACCCGGTAAAACAGCAGCGAAAGCCACCAAAAAGCGTAAGCTTGCAGCAGACAGATCACAATCTAAGTTTGCTTCCCGATCCGTCGTTTGCAAGTGCTCCATATCCCCTTCCACCAACATAGTGGAAGGGTCAGGAACTGATACACGAATACCCAAAGTGTTCAGGCAGGCCATCATCGCCTTGGTATCATCAGAAAAGAGAGGATCTTTCAGAGTAACCAACCCAGGTGTCATTGCAGCAAGCAACAACGCTCGGATAGTGTAGCTTTTGGAGCCCGGCAGGCGAACCTGAAGGTTTTCAACAGGTTTAAGGGGTTTCAGAATCAAACTAGATGTACTCATACAGAGGCTGCTACCAGCTCCTGGTTAGCCGCTTGTACTGTCTCGCGCTCCTGCAAGGAACGCTCAAGTAGGTCCAAGTCTAAAGAGTCGATGTCGTTACTCTGTCCCAACAGAACAGGCATCAATTCATCCAAACGCTCCCAGGTGATTTGCTGAGACGCATCAGTCCAGGCTTTTTCCGGATTCGGGTGAATTTCAATCACGATACCATCGTAAGCATGGTCAGCCGCTTCTTGCATAATCGCTTCAATTTTGTCTCTTGCACCCGCAATGTGGGAAATATCGAGCAACATGGGCAAGCCGCTTTTATTGCGAACGCTCATTGCCATTTTGGAATCAGCAACATTACGCAAACCGCTTTTGTCACCCGCAGGAGGTGTGAAGCCACGGTGGCAAAGAACGATATTTTCACGAGCAATTCCGCCTTCCAATGCATGCTCATGGATACCTTCCCAGTGAGATTCGGAGGGCCATGGTTGGTTTTTCAACATCAGGCAAACACGGGGATCTTGGCTCGCAACCTTGGCAATTTCCTGTTGAACATGGTGGTTTTGGTTACGAGCGCCAATCCAGAGCATTAAACGGCCATTGTCCTGGAGGTAAGGCAAAACACCATCCATAACCGCTTGCGCCTGACTGGCAACCAGAATTTCGGTCCCAGGGTTTAAGCCCATTTGAGCCGCTTCTGCAAGAAGAGGAATGCCTTCTTCTTTTAAGCCATCGAAGCCAGGTTTTGTACGAGGTTTCCAGAGACTAATACGAATGAAGTCAATGCCGCGTTTTTTCGCTTCGATCATCGAAAAACGAATTTGCTCAGGCGTTTCGGCGGCACAGGGTCCTGCGACGATAATGGGCTTTCGGGCTGAAGGGTTGACTTGGTCTCTCATCGGTTCCTCTTTGCTTTTTAGGCGGCTCATGTAATGTAAGAAGTAATTTGGGGATATTAAATTTAGGTCTAAACGCAAAAACAGCTCCCGTGTATCGGGAGCTGTTTGTTAAGTCGTTTTAAGCTTTAGCTTTTATTCACGCACCAACAACAGACTCCCTCGGAAGCCAGAAAAAATAATAGCTATAAAAAACATTGGTGCTCATAGTACTTACATTAATGCTGCATCTGAGTCTATTTGTCAACCTAAAATACATTTTTATTTACACTGCTCAGCTAAGTAGTTCGAATCGCAGTCTGGATTATAGAACCTTCTTACGGATTCAATTTGGGTTTAAAGTAATACAAAATTTAAAAATCAATTATATAAAACTGCCTAATAGAGCGTTTTTCAGGACTATAGGGATAAGTACCCAGATGATTTGGGCAGAACCGCTCATGTGCCTGGGATGCATTCCAGCTTTAATAAGTACATTGAAATAAACGCCAAGTGCGAATGCACTCAGCAGAAAGAATTTCATCATGTCAACCATTTCACCATCATTCAACAGTACCGCTTTTCAAGCTCGCAAGCCTGTTGCCTTCGGTGGAGCAGGTAACACATCCGCTCAAAATAATGCTCGCTTCAGTGGATTCCAATTTATGGAAGGTGTAGCTAAAGGGGTTGCCCACAGTGTCTCTAACCCCAAAAAACCAGGCCTCAACTACCTCGCATAAATGTTTTACCTTTACTTGTCCCCATTTCTAATCAATAGACAAGCCAAATTTATACATTCTGAAACCTGAAAACTACAACGAATTTCCCCATAAGGCTCCATCTCTTAAAAGATCGGAGCCTTTTTCATTAGGTTAGCACATAAGTATAGGAATAATTACCTAGATCATTTGGGGAGATCCGCTCATGTCCCATGTGCATATTCCAGCTTTAATATAGAGACTGAAATAAACGCCAAGTGCAAATGCGCCCAGCAGAAAGAATTTCATCCATGTTATCCGCATTTAACACAGTACAGTCTCCAGCTTTTGCTCGCAAGCCTGTAGCTAATGCTGGTAACGCTGCTAAAGCAAGTGACTACAGGCCCTTACATGCCTTCAAAGGTCTCTCAGTTGTTATGGCACACCCAAAACAACGTCTTGATATCACTGCTTAAATCCAAATTTATTTGTCTCTGAAACCTGAAAACTACAACGAATTTCCCTATAGGCTCTATCTTACATGATAGGAGCCTTTTTTATTTGGAAAAAATCACGCAAAAAATCGAGATTTGTGATGCTGTCATAGCTTTTCGTCATGCTGCGAGGTAAAAAGCTCAGCTTAACGAATAGTCGCAGCATCCAGCAACGGGTTATAGTTAGCTCATTGGGGGGATCAACAAAGGTTTGTTTAAGTCTGGATTCCGCGACTAACGCGCGGAATGACGATCAGTCAGTGCAATCTTTATATCCGATAAATTAAGCGCAAAAACTTTCGTTTACCCGACTGTAAAACCTGACTGGTGCCATCAATGCCTTTGATAACAGCCTCAATATCAGTCAGCTTCTCCCCATCCAACTTGACACCGCCACCCTGGATTAGCCGACGAGCCTCGTTACGGCTGGCGCTAAAGGCATTCTCGGTTAAAAGATTCGTGAGAGAGTATGCTTCCCCCGCTTTTAAAACCAGTTCAGGCATTTCATCGGGAATTTCCCGTTTCTGAAAACGCGTGATAAAGTCCTGCTGAGCCAAATCTCCGTGTTCAGCACCATGATATTGACCTACAATGTATTTGGCCAAGTGCATTTTCACATCGCGAGGGTTTAAAGACCCACTCTGCATATGCCTTACCTGCTCCTCAACTTGCTTATCATCTAGCAGTCCCAGGAGAATTTCGTAGCGAGGCAACAATTCATCCGGCAAAGACATAATCTTGCCATACATATTTCCAGGCTCATCCGTTAAATTAATACAGTGGTCAGGATAAGACTTGGACATCTTGACCTTACCGTCTGTCCCTTCCATCAAGGGCATCAGCATCACCATCTGAGGATTTTGTCCTGCTTTTTCCTGCAATTCACGTCCCATAAGATTATTAAAGCGCTGATCCGTTCCACCCAATTCAATGTCAGAGTTAATAACAACAGAGTCATAGCCTTGCATCAAGGGATAAAACAGCTCATGCAGAGCAATCGGAGATTGGCTGGCCATCCGATTTGAAAAATCTTCTCGTGCCAGAATCTGAGCCACAGTCGCTTGGCTCGCAAGTTTGAGAAACTCACCCAGATTCATACTATTCAGCCATTCGCTATTACGGCGAATTTCAGCCTTACGGACATCAATAATCTTACCTGCCTGATCCAGATAAGTTTGCGCATTAATAACGACCTCTTCTTCCGTCAGCGGAGGGCGTGTCACACTTCTTCCTGAAGGATCGCCAATCATTGCTGTTGCATCCCCAATGATCAGAACAGCTTGATGTCCCAGATCCTGGAAAGCACGCATTTTACGCAAAACAACCGTATGACCCAAATGTAAATCGGGACGGGTTGGATCAAGACCGAGTTTAACTCGTAGCGGAGTGCCTGTTTCGGCTGATTGTTGAAGCTTTTTAGCAAGTTGATCGACACCGCCAGGTAACATTTCACCACCGCGGCAAATCATACGCGCTTGCTCTCGAAAAATCTGTTGGATATCCACTGGATTGGCATTAAGGCTAGTCATAGTTTTAATATCCTAGCACATTTAGAGCATGTCATCAGTGAGTATCCTAGTCACACGTGCCGTACAAGGTAGTTTTTGTCTCTTAAGCAACAACTTGGGCAGCAATTAACCTTAAACAGGAAGGGCAAGCCTTGCAAGGCTCTGGCCCAGCACCGTAACAGCTCCATATCAATTCAAACGGGACTTTTAATCGTCTGCCCAAAGCGACAATTTCATTTTTGTGGAGATGGCCCACCGGGGAAATGACTTTCACACCCTTCAGAGTGGAAAAGCTCAAAGAATGATTGATAGCATCCTGAAATTCCGGTGTATTATCCGGGAAAGACTCTCCTTCTTCCGCGTTTGCCCCAAACAATATAAAACTTGCATGCTTTGCCTCAGCAAAAGAAGCAGCAATATTCAAGAAAACGCCGTTTCGATTGGGAACCCAAACCCGTTCAACGTCAAAGAGTTCGTCATTATCCAAACCATGCCACGTTTCCGGGGCATCACTCTGAGCACTCATAGCATTCGGCAACAAGTTTTTCAACCAAGGAAGAACAACAAACTGATGCTTGAGACCATAATGTGTGGCAATGCTTTGTGCAGCCTTAAATTCTGGCTCTACAGCCCGTTGTCCATAGTCGAAGGTTAACACATAGTCAACGGTATACTCTTGCATACAGGCAGCCAAAGCTACTGTAGAATCCAAGCCTCCCGACAAAAGGACAATAACATTGTTTTTTTTAGCAGATAAGTGATGAGCAGCCATTCTTAAGGAATATACCCTTCCAGTTCGTCTCGCAAAAATCGAGGCAGGTTTTCAAGTGTGAGTAAGTCTCGAATGGCCCTTTCACCGCCAAGACGATAAACCGCATTGACCGCAGCACAAGCTACATCATCATCAGAATCCAGGATGCATTCTTGAATTTCATTCAGACAAGCCTCATCTCCCAGAGTCCCTAAAGCTTCAATCGCCGCTAAACGGATTGTGGGAGCCTCATCTTTCAAAGCGAGAATTAAGCCATGCGTTGTTTTTCGAGTGGGTCTGCCGATTTGAGCCACTGCTTCGATAATGCGCTCTTTCAAAAAGTTAAACTTGTCACGAATATCACGCTTCGCTTCCAGCATATCGATCAAAGGCTCAATGGCTCTAATATCGCCCAACATCCCCAAAGCACGAGCCACAGACTCTTTGAGATAAACAGATTTTTCCCGTTCATCTGAAAACAGATCGATCAAAGGCTTAACGACAAATTCATCACCGACTCGGCCCAAACTTTCTGCAACAGTTAAACGCAAACGATAGTTTTCATCACGATTATTCAGGATACCCATCAAGGCTACGACAGAGCGCTTGTCCCCAATGACACCAAGTGCACGAGCTGCAGCACACCGTAAACGGTTACTCTCGTCAGTCGCCTGAAAAGGCTTCGCACCAGGAGATTCATATATAGCAATACCAATTGCTAAAAGAATATCGGTCAGAATCGGTACTGCCAAAGACTTCATTTCTTGTAAAGCAGGAATAAGCCGCACCAATATTGCCGGATCTGATTCGTTGCGAATGCATTCCAGGAGCTCTTCTGCAAGCTCAGGATCCGAATTTTCATCCAGCATTCCCTGGATGCGCTCAGCCGCTCGAACACGTTCCGAAACAGCGCTATCAATAGGGTTGGCAAGAATATTGATTAGTTTGACGAGATTTTCCCGAGCAGACTCCATAAGGCTCCATCTCGCGTATAGTTCTTTGGCAAATAATAACTTATCAGACCAATGTAACATCTTTTCTGTCGACATTGGACATCTTCTCCACTATAACCATATCACGTTCTTCACTTTCCTTAGAAAGCGCTCTGTATCTGTACACCCTGAAACGAAATATTAAGAACCCTCCCAATAATAAGGGTTCCAAATAATACTACCGATGCAAAAATTGTACCAAAGCGGATAAAGCAATCATAGTAACCTGTAATCATATTAAATACTTTATTTTTAGATTTATAAAATCTATTAAACTAGTGTTCATGAAGTTATTTAAGCAAACCTTTCTGTTGTCGATACTTATTACTATGAAGCATTGGTTTGTTTTGAAGCAGAGCTCTCGCCTTATTCTACTTAGCATTGGGCTTTCCTTATTCTGCCTAAGCAGGGCTGTCTCCTTTGCCACTGAAGTTGAATGGGATTTGCACGACAATGCTTGGGAGCACAACCGTAAGGGTGAATGGCTCCTAAACCGCCAAGATTACCCGGGAGCATTAGAAGAGTTTAAAGCGGGCCTTATGCTTAGCCAAGGTAGTGGGCGTGAAGCAATCTTTTATAACAATATTGGCATGACCTATATGAACCTGGGTCAATCCCAAGTCGCCGTTGATAACTTTCAGATGGCCAGTCGACTTGCTCCATCCTACTCTCTCTACTACCTGAATTTGGTACGAGCCTATATTCAAGGCCAGCAACAGACCCAGCTGGAACGTTCCCTGCAAAGAACTTTGCTGATTAACGAGGCTGATGCAGAAGCCTGGTTTATTTTAGGACTCCTGTATCGTTCTGAGAGCAAACCTGAAAAAGCCATTGATGCCTTTCAACGTCAAATTAAACTTCAACCATCCTCAGAGTTATCGAAGGCCTCAAAGCTGCTCATTAAAGAGCAAGAACCTCCTAAAAAGCCTCTATAGCAATGAGGCCACCCATAAATCATGGATAGCCTCGTTTACTTAGAGCTGGATAATTTATTCTTCACCTTCAACGTCTGAATCATCTTCAGAAGAAGGAGCAGCAGAAACTGATGGTTCATCTTCCAGAATAGAAGCTACTTCTTCCGCAGACACGTCTAGAAGGTTTTCCTCAACTTCGTCTACTGGAAGAATGCGGGTGACCGAAGCAACCCAATCATTTTCATCCAGGTTTTGGAGACGAACACCGGTTGCCATACGGCTTTGACGAGAAATACCACTGGCTTGTAAGCGAACAACAACACCGTTGGCACTTACGATGAGTAGCTCATCCTTCTCATTGATAACGCAGATATTCGTTACGCGGCTTTTCGCATTTTTAAACTTGGTTGAAATAACGCCAATACCATTTCGGTTTTGCAGGCGAAACTCGGAAATTGGTGTCCGCTTACCGAAGCCATCGTTTGTAATAATCAGGACGTCAATCGCATTTTCCTGTTCAGGCATAATACTGAAGTCAACAATCTCATCGCCTGCACGCATTTTCATTGCCGTTACGCCACGCGCCGGACGACCCAAAGGACGTAAATCCTTCACAGGAAAACGAATTGCCATACCCAGGCTGGTTCCGATCAACATATGATCGCCATCGGTCGCAGACATAACCCAGTTCAGGGAATCGCCTTCTTCTAAGCCAATTGCAATAATGCCGGAGCGACGAATATTTTCAAAGTTATTGAGCTCGATCTTCTTAATCCAACCCATTTTCGTCAGCATCAACAGTACACGACCGGGCTCGAAACGAACCAACGGCACAACTGCCGTCACCTTTTCTTCAGGCTCAAGTGCTAAAAGGTTGATCATCGCCAAGCCTTTGGCAGTACGTCCACCCTCAGGTAAATCGTAAACCTTCAGTCTGTACACACGCCCCTGGCTCGTAAAGAAGAGCACATGATTATGCATACTGGCCATAAAGAAATGGGTGACATCATCTTCATCACGGGTCTTAATAGCTCCTTTACCCCGTGTTGCACGGCTTTGACGCTGGAAGGTATCAAGAGCAATCCGCTTGATATAGCCTTGCTTCGTAATGAAAACAGCCATTGCATCGTTAGGGGTAAGGTCTTCAATGCTGAAGCCATCATTTTCATCTGGCAAAATTACGGTGCGACGAGCATCACCGTATTTTTCACGAGCATCTTCCAATTCAACGCGTATAATCGCAATCACGCGTGCACGATTAGCCAAAATATCTTGGTAATCCGCAATCTTGATACTTAACTCTGCATGCTCACCATTGATTTTTTCGCGCTCTAAGCCTGTTAAACGACGCAATTGCATTTCTAGAATTGCATTCGCCTGTTCCGCATCAAGGCTATATTTTCCGATCAACTCCTGACGAGCAACATCCGTTGACGGAGCGCTGCGAATCAGCTTGATCACATTATCCATGTCGCCAATAGCAATCATTAAACCGGCGAGGATATGGGCCCGAGCCTGTGCTTTTCCAAGCAAAAAGACCGTACGGCGAACGATAACATCGATACGGTGATCGATAAACTCATTAAGCACATCGGCGATATTCAGCAAGCGTGGTTGGTTATTAACCAAGGCCAACATGTTAACGCCAAAGGTGCTTTGCAGCGACGTATGTTTATAGAGGTTACGAACAACCACGTCCGCCTTAGCATCACGTTTCAGCTCGATAACAAGACGCATCCCTTCACGGTCAGACTCGTTACGGATATCACTGATGCCTTCAATTTTCTTGTCCCGTACCAGTTCCGCCATTCTTTCAATCAGCGTACTAATATTGATTTGATAAGGCGCTTCCGTAATAACAATCGCAGTCCGTTCCTGACGACCGTGGCCACCCGGAATTTGTTCAATTGTAGAGACAGCCCTCATAACAACGCTACCGCGTCCGGTACGGAAAGCATCCCGAATACCCGAATAACCAATGATATTTGCTGCAGTAGGGAAGTCGGGCCCTTTAATATACTGCATTAGCTCATCAGGAGTAATTTCAGGCTTATCCAGCATCGCGATAACACCATCCACAACCTCACCAAGGTTAAAAGGAGGAATGTTAGTAGCCATACCAACCGCAATACCACTGGATCCATTCAAAAGCAGCATAGGCAAGCGGCAAGGAAGAACACTAGGCTCTTCTTCCGAACCATCGTAGTTTGGAACAAAATCAACAGTGTCGAGCTCGATGTCTTCTAACATGCTGGTCGCGATTTTAGTGAGTTTACACTCGGTATAACGCATCGCAGCAGCGTTATCACCCTCAATACTACCGAAGTTTCCATGACCATTAACCAAGGGATAACGGCTGGAGAAATCCTGAGCCAAACGAACCAAGGCGTCGTAAACAGCGGTATCACCGTGAGGGTGGAACTTACCAAGCACCTCACCAACAACCTTGGCACATTTTTTAAAACTTTTTTCTGGAGCAAGCCCCATATCGTGCATGGCAAATAAAATACGACGATGCACCGGTTTCAAACCATCTCGAACATCTGGCAATGCCCGTCCGACGATAACGCTCATCGCGTAGTCAATGTAGGACCGACGCATCTCATCGCGGATACTAATAGGGACGATTTTACCGTCACCAAAAACTTGTTGTGAGCTCAAAGTAATTGCCTTTCAAAAGACCAAGTCAACTGCTCTCGCAGGTGAATAGCAGGTTGCCTCGCATGACCCCGATTCAATGATTCATCATTATACCAAAAACACATGCAGGGCTTAAACAAAGCATTGATTGAGGTTAAGAGAAATTTTCAAAAACTATGAAACTCAACTATGAGAGCTTGTATTTATTCACTAAGGCCCGTATGCGATCATCTGTAATTGGATGATCCATCAAAAAACCGGGCGTCCGATTATTGGCTGTAGCAGCTTTTAGAACTCTAAAAACTCCCAAGGCACCATGCGAATCATAGCCGGCACGGCTCATTAACTGAACACCCAAATCATCCGCCTGATACTCATACGTTCTGGAGCCACGTTTATCTGCCAGACTAACACCCAAAGCACCCGCCATTTGAGCCAAGGGACTGTTTGATGCATAACGCTGGACTACGTAGCTGTCCAGCAAAGTCAGACCCACCCGACGTATCTCTGTTTTACCAATATGATTTAAGAGAATATGACTCAGCTCGTGAGCAATAACAAACGCTTGCTCGTCATCCGTGGTGAGCTTTTCTAACAATCCATTTGTTACTTCAATGGTTTTACCGTTCGTCGAGGCATTCAGGTCAGACGATTGAATGATCTGTATACCTTGCACAACACCATCGGGAACCTGGTTTGCTGCACGAAGACGAGCTAAAACAGAAGCTGGAGAAGACAAGCCTTGGCGGGAACTGGTTGCTCGACCATACACAACCAGTCCACTAAGTGGTGTTGCTTGTGCAGCATCGGCCATTAAAGTTGAAGCAGCACAATTTAAAGAAAGCGTTAAAAGAATAAGGCTATAAGCGATTTTCTTCCGCACCTGAAAAAGACTGGACCAAGTCGACATAATTGAACTTCTGACTCCACCACAATATTTGGATACTCTTGCCTATAATATGACGAAGAGTGCGCCAAATGTTCCTGGCGAGGCAGCTTGTTACAACTTTTTATGAACCGACAAATTAACCTAAAGATTTAATCATACTGCTTACAGCCGAGCCCTGTTGCTGATATTGGCCAATCAAGGTATCCATATTTTCATACTGTTGTTGCAGTAAGGTTTGTTTTTTGTCCAAACGATCTTGAGCTCTGGAAATACTATCGTTTAAGGACTGAATCCTTTTAGCTGCAGATGTTTGATAGGAAACAAACATACCTTGGTTCGTTTCACCGGTACCTGCATATAAAGCACCGTAACCGCCGCCACTATCCGTATATTGCTGATCCGCCAATAAATGTTGAATCTTGGTCAGGGTACCTTCCATATTGTCGTCACCCAAACCACCGTTCTGGGTGCCAGTTAAATCTCGGCCAATAAAAAGGTTTTTGACAGAAAGGGGATCTGCACTCAATGCGGCAATCATTTTTGAAGAGTCAAACTGTAAGGTCGGACTTCCTTTACTAGCAACACCTGTACCCACAGCACCTGTTGTAATACCCATATCCTGCAAGCTGGTGTATTTGGAATTCGTAAGACCGCTCACAGTGGAAGTAAAAAGAGTTCTCAAGGTATTGCGAAGTGTCCGTAAGCTATTGTCACCTTTTAACAAGGCACTGTCACTCGTACTGTCCGTTTGCGTATCAATGGCAGAAATAACCGAGTTGTAAGCACTGACTACCGAGCTAACAGCATTCGTAATGGAGCTTGTATCTTGAGTCACACCCAGCTGGATGGTTGTTCCCACGCTGGCACTGGCCAAATTCAAAGTCACACCCGTTAATCCGGTTACATTTTGATTAACCGTAGTACTCGTACTATACATTGTTGTACCGTTCAGAACAAACTTGGCATTAGCCCCAAGGGTTTGCGACGTTGTACTATCCGTCCCATTTACCAATCCCATCGAGGTTAAAAAGTTACCCGTCCCATTTGCTAAACTAATGTATGTACTACCTGTACCTTTACTGCTCAACTCAAACTTGTTCGTAGTGCTGTTGAAATTTGCAACCACATTAGCCGCTGAAGAGTTAATCTCTGTTAATAAGGAACTCAGGGATTTGCCAGTTGTATCAAAGCTGACACCGTTAATACTAAAGGTTCCATCGGTAATCGGCGTGTTTAAATCTGTACTCGCGGAAAGCGTGGTACTGGTACTGAAAGTAGTCGTCCCTTGGGAAGCCAGAATATTCCCTGTACCATCATTGACAGCGGTATCCAGGTGCATTTTCGTTAAAAAATTGCTCTTATCACCACCCGAACCCATTTGAATGGACGTTGACGAACCACCTGTATACGCCAGATTAACTTTTCCGTTCACAATACTGGGGGTAATGGCACCACCAAACTCGGTTGAAATATCATTAAAAACGTCCCCAACGGTCTTAGTTGCATCTACCGTTATTTGGTGAGGAGCATTGTTCATATAAATGGTAAAAGTACCTGAACTAATACCCAGTTGGCTTAAAGAAGCTGTTGTGTAAAACTTACCGACTAAACTGGTACTTGCAGCCCGTGTTTGTGTGGGTAAAGCCTGAACTTCCAGGTTAATGGTTTGTGCAGCTGCTCCACTTGCGGCTGTGGCAGTTGCAATACCTGTATTCGTGGATGACGTCGTCATCTGATCAAATATCGTCGTACCATCAAAGTTACGTGTCGATAGGGTTTTAATAGCACTGAGAAGCGAAGCGGCCTTAGTTTGTATAGAGGTGTAAGCTGCTTGATCCTGCTTGATTGCCGTAATTTTAGTCTGCATAGCATCAATCGGTTGTTGATCAATTGCAATCAACTTACTGATGATGCCACTGATATCCATCCCCGAGTTTAAGCCTGTTGCACTCGCCAAGGAATTGGCTATTGTTTGGCTTGCAACGGTACCAGATGAGCTGGTGCTGCTTGTAGACATAGGCTAAGTTCTCTTTAATCGAGGATGCTTACACAATAGCTACCTAAACCCTTCAATACTAACTATGATGATTGATATCGACTGGGCTGACCTCGACCTTTAAGAGGAGTTTGAACTAGGGCGTGTCATTAATTAAGCCAAATGACAGAAGAGGCTAGAAAAATCGCACCGAGGAACGTTTTAGCGAGTTTGTCGTACCGGGTTGCAATGGCTCTGTACTGCTTGAGTTTGGCA
>Ga0105239_10001800_pt1 | contig 28149 bp, 25 predicted proteins | sample KBSC44metaG_FD_92761 | JGI IMG/M metagenome (GOLD analysis project Ga0105239, IMG submission 92761) | Corn rhizosphere microbial communities from Kellogg Biological Station, Michigan, USA - KBS C4-4 metaG | ecosystem: Host-associated > Plants > Roots > Rhizosphere > Soil | place: Michigan, USA...
AGTGTTCCAAAAAATCAATAGTTACTTTTTGGTTGTTTTTATATTAGTGAGAGAAGTAATTAAACAAAACGGTGAGAGGCAAAGAGATAAAACCCACAGACTAAGTAATCCCAAAAGCTTCGCGTATTAAACGACTTGATCTTCGGTGGTTCTCCATAGTGAGAGTTCAGATATCAAGGAAGCGGCAACTCGATAGAGGCTCTGTACTTTGATGTTCAGTGTATCTGTCAAAAAAGACTTATAGATTCAACCCAGCCTATGTCCCATCCTGTAACAGCAATGTTGCAGGTTTTTTATTTGGGGAGCTTTTGAATTAGAATACCGCCAAAGACCTTATTCGTTAATGTAAGCTGGGGTTTGATATGGAACGTTGCGCTGTTTGTAATGGCCGAACCATTAAGGTTGGAGAAGAATTCAAATGTATGAAGTCTGCTTGTGAGGGAAGTCAGCTGGCAGAAAAGCGAGAAGGCGTTTTTTGCCGTTGTGGTGAGAAAATGAGCTATCAAGGAGAAGATTCTTGGGGGCAACCCAACTATCACTGCCTGTACTGTGGTGCTATTAAGCGTTTATAAGGCGGTATTGAAGGGCTGGACTATAAGTCGATCACTCGAAGTCTTTTTCTCACTTGTTTTTAACTTGTATAATGACTGACTTGTCAGTTGCAACCAAGATTTTCGATAGTAATATCTCCAATATCATAGAACGGCAATAATCTCTAGAATAGGATACTGACTATGCGTCACCTGATAGCCATAGTAGCTATAACATGTTCATCAATACTTTTGAGTGCTTGTTCGGAAGCACCGGCAGTGCCGACCAGGCAGCTCTCAGATGGAACCCAGGAGATCGTCATTCGGGTGAAAAGTGGCTATCATCCCTCCGTGATTGAAGCAAAGGCCGATAAGCCTCTGGTTTTAAAGTTTTTCCGAGACGAAGCCCCTGGTGTTCATAGTTGCGATCAAGAATTGTCCATCCCCTCCCAGCATATTTCACGTCCCCTTCCCGCCCAAAAAGAGGAAGTGATTACGCTTCCAGCACAGAAGAACGGCACTGAGATTGCCTTTGAATGTGGAATGAAGATGATGAAGGGGAAGATTCGTTACCTTTCAGCACCTTAAAAGGTATGATTCTGCTTTAACGGGTTTAAAAACTGAGCAATCACGGCTTTCCTGGCTAGCACAAGTATCTTTAAAAATGTTTTTATACATTCAGGGATACGAGGTTGTGCTTCATACATGGGAACTTTAAACCACGGATATTCGCCATTTAGCGCTAATCCTCCTGCTTGGATGTCCCAGGCCGATGGAGTCCCTAATACTGCTGTTCCTAATGCTTCCGCTCAGTGGGCCGTGAACTCGAACCCAGCTAATGATCCTAATTCCAATGAGCCTTCAGCAGCTCAGGATACGTATCTCAACAAAGCGACTGTAGCCTCTGCGACTCAAACCTCTTTAAGTCCCTGGCAATCGATGAAAGCTGCTCTTAAAGGTTTTGTATCCCCTCTGACCGATCCTTTCCAAAGTACCAACAAGTTTTGTTTTACCCTCGCTATGTTTATCCTGCACGCAGGTATTATTGCGGCTACGGGTGGCGCGGCAGCTCCTGTATTTTTGGCTTTGGGCGCGGGTATGGCTTTGTATCAGGCTGTTAGAGGAGGTGCTGAGTTTAAAAAGGCCCATACTCCTGAAGAGAAAGAAAAAGCCATTACCAGTATGGGGGCCAGTTTTGCCAATATTCTTCTATTGGGAGTCGGCGCGAAGCCGGCGCTTAAGGAGGCGGAAGCTGGCAAGGTTGCGCTATCTGAAGGGCATGACCTCCAAAACAGCTCTGTGTTTAAAGATACCTGGGAGAACTTTAAAATCATTCCGGCTGCAATCCGCAAAAGTATCGAGCACTGCCGGAGTGTTGACACTGTTAAAAGCAATACAATGGATTTTGGTAAGCGGCAGATCAAAGATATCAATGAGACCGGTAAGAACGTAAAAGAAGCTGTTCAAAAAGCCCATGAAGAGGGTGAGGGTAAGTGGTACCTGACGGCTAAGAATTTAGGAGCTCAGGCTCTCCGTTCGTTGTCACTGACCTCGATACTACGCATTGGTGGCGCAACACCCAACTAGAGCCTTTAAAAATTACCCAGGCTAGTAATAGGGATTTTTAGGCGGATATGTTTCTATGATGGTACCTTGAGACATCAAAAGCTTGGGAGGTACTGTTATGAGTCTTAAAACTGAAGTTGGGAAACGCCAAAAGCCCACGCTGATAGCAGAAGGGGTTTGGATGTGGTCAATCGATTATGGCGACGGGGAAACCTTTTTCAATAGTTATCTCTTACAAACGGATGAGAATGAATCGATAGTGATCGATCCTCTTTTTAATGCCCTTGACGGCAAGCCTGCCTTGGAATGGTCTTACTTTGATAATTTGCCCTCACCTCAGGCGGTTTGGTTGACAACAAGCGACCACGAACGTGATAGTAGACTTTTTTGCAAGCATTTTCATATCCCTTTGAGAGCTTCAAAAGCAGAATCTAAGCTCTTATCCATGCCTATTGACGAGGATTTAAAAGATGAGTCGATAATTAACGGTGCATGGAAAGTGTTCTTTTTAAAAGAGCAGAAAACCCCTGCGGAATGCGTTTTTTACCAGACTCGAAGCCAACTATTGATCGTAGGTGACGCACTTTTAAGCCAAAGTGACGGTCGTTTACGCCGCCCTTATGATGAACCCGCGTATAAGAGTGAAGAAAAGGCCAAGCAAGGTTTGCAGTTCTTAGCCAATTTATCGGTAAAAGGGGTTCTGCCTGGACATGGTGACCCTGTTTTCAAAAATGCCCAATCACTGCTACAGAAAGCTCTGAGTCAAGACCCGAGAGTAATCGCTCGGTAGTCTGTAAAACCCATAGGTTGCTTCTTAAAACGAGATGGACACGCTATTGATAGCGTGTCCAATTTTGGGTTTGATTTCCGAACTTGGTGGGCTAGGCTTTAGTGAGTTTCTATGGTTAAACTCTGGCTAGAGGGTTTGCTTTGGACTCCATTGGAGAATACACTAATGGCTCCACTTTCGGCTCCAGCAGGAATTTGAACCTTTAACTTTGTTGCACTTGCAGAAACGGGAATAGTGACAGCACCACCAGAAAATTGAACGATATTCTGTGATGCGTTTGGGCTAAACCCGGTTCCGGTTATCGTCAGGCTTCCACCCACTATTTGCTGAGAGGGGCTAAAAGCTGTAATTTTAAGCTCGGACGTATTTGAGAAATAACGTGCCAATCTTACAGCAGAAGGATAATTTCTGACTAAAACATTGGGTTGTGAGCTCATTCCACATTCATAATTGAGTGATTCGAACCTATCTGCCCAACCTTTTACCTGAGGTACTGTTGACGATTGATATCCTGAAACTAGATAGGGTACAAAGTGTCCCTCCTGATATACACAGCCTGCTCCTGTTTGCTTGAGTGGAACCTCCCATACCAGCTTTAAATTCGTTACAATTTGAGTTAACTCATCAATACTGGGTAAGAACCAATCAGTATAGTTATTGTAATTCTGGGTTTTTGACAGGTATGCAGCGTAGGTTTGTCCGACTCCCGGTGTTCCTGCGATATTAAGAATAATATCGGTGTTGCTTTTGCCTGTTCCAATGCCAGATTGTGTACCTTGAACCTTAACGTTATATGCCCCCCACATTGCATAATAATAATCAATGGGTGCGGCAACAAGCCCTGAGCCATCTACCGGGTTAAGGTAAGCAATAATACCACCGCCATAGTTTCGGCCATACAAGTTACTCGTACTTTGACCGCAGGTGTTGTAAACATTTAAAGGCGTACTGCCAGAATCGAGCATAGATTGAATTTGATCAGCTGAACAAGCAATTGTTAAAGAGTTTGTAGATGCTTGGCTTGCGTTTCCAGCTGTGCTGACACTAATTGGTCCAGATTGTGCTCCCATAGGTACGATTACAGATAGAGAGCTTGTTGTGCTTGATACGGGTACTGCCGTTACATTTCCTGAAAAAGTAACAGTATTATTTGAGAGTGTTGGTGAAAAACTATATCCCGTAATATTTAAAAGTTGACCTGCATAAAGTGAGCTAGGGGAAAATCCTATTATCTCAGGTATTACGGTGAAATTTGCTTTTGAAGGGTTGCTCGCCACACTGTTTGAAATGACAGTTATGGGACCACTTTGCGCGTTATCGGGGACCGTTAGTGTGAGAGATTTTGCTGTGGCTACAGTGGGTACCTGAAGCGCGTTACCCGAGAAAATCGCGTAGTTTTTGGATGCTGAAGTAGCAAAACCCGTACCGGTTATTGTGATAGGACTACCAGCCCGACCACTGGCAGGGCTAATGGATGTGATGCTGGGGGCTATAGCCCAAGCCATTTTTACTGGAAGTAGACTGCTAACAATCAATAATAAAGCCAGTAAGCCTTGCTTACTTTTTCCATAATTAAAATACATAACCCTCTGAAACCTCTTTAACTTGTAGTGGTAAAATAACAAACTAAACGTATTTTAAATTTATAAAATCAATCTTAATGGTTGAGCTATTATACTCTTCCTTTGAATCTAAAGGGAATGCTCCTCTTTATTTGCTCGTAAAGCTTGAGTATCCTTGTTTTTAATTTGGTCAGCCTTATTATGTGTTCTTTTGATTACTTACATTTAAGTCTGATAACCTGATAAGTGAGTAAGTTCGGCTATTCAGGGGAAGACAGTACAGGTACAGCTATTTAAGATTAGGAGATACAAGGATTGGAGTGAGGGTGCGGATTCGTGTTAGAGCAGCCACAGAACATTTTAAATTTCGGTGAATCTCAGCAGACAGTAGATTTACTCATGTGTGAAAAAATATTATTAGGTCTTTATCCACAACTTTATTTTCACACTCCAACCTCTCTCTTTACGGCTCTCCGGAATAATACGGGCTCCAACCTTCGACGTATTGTCCATTTATACTGCGGCAATGGGTTGATTACGAATTGGCTGGCCTTGCATTTCCCAAAAACGGAAATTGTGGGCATTGATCCTGATAGAAACAAAATTGCGGCCGCAAACTATACTGTGGGTCAACGCGGTAATATCCGCTTTATTGCCGCCGATCCTCGTTCTTTGAACGAAATTCCATGTGAGCGTATTATTTACAGCAACCCTTTTTCACAAAATTCCCAAGCTTTGCCATTTAAGAAAATGTTTATGAAAACCCAGTCCTGGCTTGTTAATGAGGGCGATTGGATTATAGAAGAGTCTTTAAATGCCGCCCTTCTTAAAGGGACCTTATTCAACGAAAACCTGCTTGCCGGAGAAGGATATTTCTCCCAGTTGAATCATGCGCTTTCGGATATCGGCTATTTTAAAACCCATCTATTGAATCAAGAGTCTCTGTTTGGTTTGGTTACGTCAGTCATTCTCCAAGCACCTGCCCAGCCCTTGCCTTTATTTGCGGCACAGGCCACCAAGCGGCAACCTGAAATTATTTCCTCTAGAAACCTAACTCAAAAAACTGAAGAGCAAACGCCTGATATTGCAGTGGCAACCAGCTCTCTTCCTAAGCGAAAAGAAGAGAATACAGGCCTTACAAAGGGGATACACTTTGGAAAACAAGCAGTAGAATGTCCAGCTTCAAAAGCGGCATTGGATGATATTTTTGTGCTGTCGTCTTCCAAGTCGAAGTCGTCTTCTTCCCACTGGGATATGTAATACCCATCATCAATTTAGGGCGAATAAATGCCCTAAAAATAAAAATCCTTGAGCCAGCGTCAATTGGTATTAGGGTGAACCCTGTTCTGAGTGGGTGGAGACTTGCAGGTCTGGCTTGCGGAGTGTTTGTGCGCGTTCACACAAATCGTGCAGGAGCCATTTGTTGGGTAGAAATGCACCGTCATCGGGATGTAAAACATCGTGTCGGCGGAGCTTGGACTTAAATAGATTGTATTCTCCCAGATCCACATGATCCAAGTTAGCGAATATGCGGACATGTCGAACATGGGCTTCTGCCGCTAACTCTGTCAGATTTTCTCTATACGCATGGCTTCTCGCGGGTAAGAACAGGTTACTGCTCAAGGGAATGGCACCATCGTTATACCGATAGACGAGAATATTTTTTCCTTCAGGAGAATCTTGGGTACGCGTGGGTAAGTTTGCGAGCTGGTAGTTCATATAAGTAAATACTGAGTGAACCGTAAAACCATAGACTGGTAATATAGAAACAACAATTTTGCCAGGAATGCTGAGCCAGGCAGCCCTTTTTTCCTTGCGGGTTTTGCCTTTGCCGTCTTTTAAGGCATAGCGAGGTAATCGACGCGGGTTAACCGGCTGATTGGTTTCTGTAAAGCCATTTTCAAGGTAAGTCCCGTAAACGAGCATTTTAGAGCGGATTTTATCCTCGTTTGGATAGGGTGTGTATGCTTCCGGGGTTTCCGTTATAACAGTAACAACTTTATCTTTGTCTGCGGCATTTTTATTTTTGCCAATTTCCCAAATTTTGGGTTCGCCGACTTTTATTTCCTCTTTAAAGATGGGCTTGGAGCCGTCAAAGTTGTCCCATTTGAGGCCATGCTGCAAGTTGTTTTTGCCCAGCATATAAAGGTGGTAATTGGTTCTGTCCCAAAAACGTCGGATTGCAAAACGATTTGGGGGATTTAAATACTCGGTGAACCATTTGCTATCAAACATGGGTGAGCCGTGAAAGGGGACTCCGACTGCCATTAAGGTATCGACACGGTTCAAAATGTCATCGTCCGCAAGTACTTCCCGGGCAATTACACCTCCCAGGCTATAACTGACAAGCATGAGGGGTTGTGAAGCCGGTAGCTGCGAAAAGTTTTTGCGCAGCTCTGTTGCCAAGCCTTTTGCCTGAACATCAAGCTCATCTTTGGAGTTATAGAGAAAAATATAGGTTTTAAAGTTTTTTTGGTAGTCAGGATTTTGGCGAGCGTCTCTGTGCATAGAGCGCCACCAGGAGTTTTGTTGAAACTCCTCTGCACGGCCCGGAATCAGGATAACCGGAATCCGATTGCCCAAGGGTTTGTGATCAAACTCATAAACCTGGTTAAGGCTGTTATGGTGTCTGTGTTCTCTTGGGAGGAGCAGTTTAAGCGGCGTTACAATGGGTGTAATCGCAGGCACGATAGCCACTTTTTTCTGAAGGGCGCTCTCATGAGCTTTATCCGAGGTTTTGGAAGCCTCTTCTGTTTGAGAAGGCTGTCCTGATGAGTTTTCCTCTTCCATGCTCACTGCATTAACCGGCCCGTTGAGGCTAAACAGTTTTTCTCTAGCGACTGCCAGGGGTGACAGTTGCGTTAATCCCAATGCCAGTATCAGTGATAAGCAAGACAATTTTTGGCCAGTTGGACGGTTCAGAAGAAACGATAGGAACAAAACAGGGCTCCCAAAAGCTTTTTGACACAGGACAAGACAGTGAATGGATGCAGAATAAAAAAGTCTGAAATAGGATTTTATTGCGTGGAGGCCTAGCTTATTATACGCACAATGACCTCAACAAAAAACTTGAAAAGAAACAGGGTGCCGTATCAAGCACCCTGTTTCCGTAATCAGAGATAGCTCTTGATTAGTAGGCTCCGCGGCTTGCCAGGACTGCTGGCAGGGTTTTGAGCAGAATGTGAATATCAGACATGAAGGTCCACCGACTGACATATTCATATTCGATACGGCAAAGCGCTTCAAAGGGAATGTTCGAGCGGCCGCTGACCTGCCAGGCTCCGGTCATACCCGGAAGAACGTCAAAGCGGCAGGTATAGGGCGCTTTGAAAAGCTTGCTTTCATCTTCAGGTAAAGGACGAGGGCCAACCAAGCTCATGTTGCCTTGAATGACGTTAAACAATTGCGGGAGCTCATCTAAGCTGAGTGCGCGCAATACTTTCCCGATTTTAGTGACGCGGGGATCATTTTTAACTTTAAAGAGGTTGCCTTCCAGGTTGTTTTCCTGACGCATCGCATCACGGCGGGAGTCGGCGTCAGTTCCCATGGTTCTGAACTTATACATATAAAAGGGTACGCCATTGCGGCCAATTCGCTTGCTGTTATAAAGGATTGGGCCTTCAGAGTCTAAACGAACGAGAAGAGCAATGAGGAGGAGTAAAGGTGCGATCATAATAACGCCGATTGAAGCGCTGACTAAGTCGAAAGCCCGCTTCAAGATCAATTGGGATTTATGGCTGAGCGTTAAGCTGACCGTTGTCGGGAGAGAAAGTTCAGGCTCATTATCCAGAACTAATGCGGGTGAGCTCATGGACTGGAGAGTCGTGTGAGTGGGAGGCGCAGATGTAATCATAATTTTGGCGATACACTTCTGAAAGTCGGGGCATGTAATAAAAGAGGTAATAACAAAAAATGAGACGTAGACATTTGATACACTAGGAAAAAACAGCTCAAGAGAAAAACGGAACGAATAAAACCAAAACTTTATCTTTACTTAATTTGCGTAAAAAATTGTGGGAATAGAGTAACTATTTGAGAGCGACTGCTTTTTTTTTAATGATATTCATTATAGGCTACAAGCTTATCTGTGCATGCTTTTAGCTTTTACTAAGGTTCAGTAGTAGAAAAACTCCCTGAATGAAAAAGATTTAATCTGCCAATGAAAAAGATACAAATCATTACATGTTTAGGACTGGCAGCTGGTATGACCAGCTTGGGTTTGTTAATCGGCTCCTATTCGGCTGCCAACGAAGACTCTTCTTATGAGAAATATCATGGGGGTCCCAGTAGCTTTCAATCGCAAGAAATTGCATCGAACTTTTGGTCTCGATTATTAAATAAGAGTTGGCAGTATTATAAAACAAAATTCATGGCTGAAAATACCAGCCGTGTAGTGTCCAATACGTATGGTGGCACTATCAGCGAAGGGCAGTCCTATGCCCTCATGAAATCGTTCTGGATGAACGACCCGGAAACCTTTCAACATGTGTGGCGCTGGACCCGTATGCATATGAAGCGTCCCAATGATAATTTATTAGGCTGGCGTTGGGGTGGTGAAAATCCGGCGAGCTTAATTGAAGTAGAGAATGCATCAGACGCCGATCAAGATATTGCTTATGTTCTTTTATTAGCAGGGAAAGCATGGGATCGACCGGATTACTTCCAGGATGGCCTCGCTTTAACCAAGGACATTTGGCGCTATAACGTTTCTCATCTTCACAATCACTATTTTTTGAAACCCGGTACATGGTCAGGATTTAAGCTGAACCATCAGCTCGCATTAAACCCATCTTATATGGCGCCGTATGTTTACCAAACTTTTGCCCAATATGATGAAGACCATGCCAAGGGTTGGAAGCAGCTTGCTGAGGATACTTATGAAACTCTGGAAGCGTGTTCCAATCTGAGTAAAGTGAATCTTCCTCCAAACTGGTGTGCTGTTTCGACGGAAGCAGAGCTGTCACCTCTCGGAAGAAAGACACCGATTAAAGTTTATTTTTCGGATGTACAAGGTGCGGGCGCGAGAGACTTCAGCTATGATGCCTTCCGTGTTTTCTGGCGTATGGAAATGGATTCAAAGCTCAGCCCTTCACCAGGACGTGAACGTGCAAAAGACTATTTGAAAAAACATGGCTACTTGCTAACGTATTGGGGAAAACACAGCTATACTCCTGAAGGCTTTACAGAAAACGGACAACCGAGGACCGATAAGCACTCCGGTTTTGCTGCAGGTGGCACTTTAACGATTAGCCATGCAATGAATCCTCAAGGTGACAGTGTTCTTTACGAATCGCTTTTAGGTCAGTATTACAACCCGGAAGGGTACTGGTTTAACGATTATAACGATTTTTTACATAGTGTAATATGGCTTCATTTATACGCAATTAGCTTGTAAAAAAATCAATACAATCGGTTTAGCCTTTTTCGCTTCAGGGTTTTCAGCAGCATATTTTGAGTCTTTTTTGATGGGTTTCATTGGGTAAATAGCTCGCAAGTATAGAAAACACCTGCTGAGTTTAAGAACATCTAAAGAACTTTGTGAATGCAGCCGATAATATTTTTGAGACAACAATGGGTAATTGCAGCGTTTATCTAGTTGAGGACAAAGCGCTGCACGATTAATGAGTGGTACGTTATTGAGTCAATCCAGGGACAATTGATTACCGTACTGAATGATTTTTGTAGAGTAAGGTAAAGCGAAGCAAGAGTACTCACAAAAATTTTGAGCTTTGACAATTTGCATACGATGAGAATTCCAGGCGCGTTGTACCTGGTTATTTGCAGTGCTTACAGCACTGGGGAAGCGCGCTGAACGAAATAGCTTCATGCTTGTTTCGCTCATTGGAAATAAAAAGTCGTGTCACTTTTAGAATGCTTTCGGCGTCTATTGTATCTGTGTTGCCCATGAAAAGTGAGGCGGAAAACATGAATCATTTAAAACAATTTTTATCAGCATTTTTTGCATTGCTAATTATTGGTTTTGGTGCCCTATCGGCCCATGCCACAACAATTAACTGGTCGGGCTTTACCTGGGATGTTCGTGATAACGAAAATCGTTTGGAAGGTCCGGGCTGGCCTACCGGAAATCGTTTTTCTCAAAAGGGTGTTTGGGTTGATGCGAAAGGCTATCTGCATCTTCAGATTTTTCAAGACGCTGCGGGTAACTGGCAGTGTGCGGAACTTCAAACACAGCAATCACTCGGCTTTGGCCAATACACCATGATGGTGATGGGTGTTATGAAAAATGGTCAACTCACCGCGATTCAAAATCTTGATAAAAACGCTGTGTTCGCAATGTTCCATTACCCGCCAACAACGCTGGGTCCCGATGGAACTCATGAAATGGATATAGAACTTTCGTATTGGGGATATGATAAATCTCAATACGAGGATTTCATGAACTACAGTATTTATTCGACTGTTTTGAAATCCGCCACGAATAACCTGGCCGGACAAAACTGGCACGGTGCTGCAATGCCATCGACCGTTTCAACCGTAGCGCCTCAAATCCATCAATACTATCGGTCTCAATCCTCCATGTTATGGCAAGCGAAAGATGGCTGGAGCTTGAAACCCATTGTGCCACCCACCTATTTGCAAGGCCTCACTACCACTCAGATCAGCCAGGCACCGATGCCCCTGCATTTCAACTTGTGGTTGAACCAGGCGAAACCCCCTGTTGATGGTAAACCGATTGAAGTGGTTGTGAAGTTCTTTGAATTCATTCCCCAAAAATAACAAAAACCGATTTCGGTTTTTGTCTGCCCCCACCCTGAGCCTCCCCCTCAAGGGGGGGAGGGGACAAGGGTTTTTTTAATGGGATGTTAATTGCCCGTCATGAACCATAAATAAATATACTTTCTTCTGCTAAGACTTAATGTCCCCTCTCCCCTTGCGGGGGATTCTCCAGCCGTTTCTCGTGAGAGATTACGGATGAGGATGTCCGTAGGGACTGCTCAGGGTGGGGGGTAATTAAAAAAGCCCGCTGAGCGTTTTGCTCGTTGAAGGATTGAAGCCGGGGAAAATTTGTTCCAACTGGCTGGTGTTCAGTTTGTACTGATTTTTGAGAACAGACGATAACACGTCACGAAAATCAGTGGTTACGGCTAAATCGCGTCCCTCGTATCGAGCACTTTCATCCAAGCCGGGCCATGCCCCGTAAACTTTTCCGCCGTGAACCGATCCACCCATAATCCACATCACATTGCCGTGACCATGATCGGTTCCTTGATTTCCATTCTCTTTCACTGTTCTGCCAAATTCGGACATCACCACAATCGTGGTGTTATGTAGTGTTGTTCCTAACCCGTTCATTAATGCTGCTAATCCATTTCCTAAAGGGGTTAATCGAGAAGCGAGTTGTCCTTTTGCGGCACCTTGATTCACATGCGTATCCCATCCGCCCAAGCCGACAAAAGCGAGTTTAATGCGTTCATCGCGACGAAGTAGACTTGCGAGTTGTGTTGCGGTCCCGACAAAGTTATTGGGTAAAGGAGCCCCATTGTTTGCCATTTGCATTTCTTGCTGGAGATCGCTCGCGATTTCTTGGCGCGCCTGTTTACCCGCTTGAAAGGTTCGACTGAGTTCATCGTTTCCACCATAAAGTTGAGAGAAGGCCGCATCGATTCTGGGGCGATCGAGTAAAGTCGGTTTGCTTGCAGCTTGCCCGGAGGCAATATTGGCAACCGTTTCCGGGCCTTCCAAAATTCTGGGAATTGTGGGACCAAAATTGAGGGCTTGTGTTGCGGTATGGGGTGGGGGCAAGACATGGAGCAAACGATTCATCCAGCCGTTATGCGCGAGCGGTGATCCCGGCGTGCCTAACTCCATATAATCTTGTGCTTCGAAATGAGATCGCGTGGGATTGGGAGAACCGCAGGCATGAACAAAGGCCAGCTTTTTCTGTTGCCAGTAAGGCATTAAAGCGTTTAATGCCGGGTGGAGTGCAAAGTGATTATCGAGCGCCAATGCGCCGCCCGCTTGCCCGGGTTCGGGAATGGCGATGGTGGGCCTTAATTCGTAATAATAATTTTCAGCACTGGGGACGACAATGTTGAGTCCATCGACAGCGCCTCGAAGAAAAATCACAACCATGCGCGGAGTTTGATTCGGGACCGGAACGGCGAGTGATGACATTTTAAGCAATGGATTCAGGCTGAATAAACTGAGTGTCGCTCCACCCGCGAACTTCAAGAAATCCCGCCGAGTCATTAAGTTTTTGGATGGATCAAAATCCTGCATTAAGTTTCACCTTTTCAGCTTGTTAGAATTAGCGCAAAATTCCAAGAGTGTCTTCTGAATAGCGAGTTTGCCTAAATATAATTCCCCTCCTCGGAGGGGTGGCATGCGAAGCATGACGGGGTGGTCTGAATCCAACCGATGTTCTGGGAACCACCCCGCGCTAAAGCGCACCCCTCCCAGGGAGGGGAATTTAAACGACCAACTGATTTAAGTCACTCTCATATTTGACCTGTTTTTTCATATGATTAGTAATACATGCGTTCCGGGCTACCTAAAAGAAGTGCCGCTTTGAGGGCTATCGGAGCGTTCAGTACGGTGTCCATGGTTTTCGCTTTAAATTGCTTGCCATAGGCAGATTGTACGGTCATGGCGTCAATCGCTTCTCCCTGCTGGGCGGCTTGTTTCATTGCCTGTTTTAAAGGGACCCCTTCACCCATCGTTAAAAAGTCAGGTGGTGCCTGGCTCAACCCTAAAGAAGAACGAGAGAACAATGTCGCGAAGTTGAGTCGACGCGTCAGGGCATCGGGACTCATCCAGGCCTCGGTGGTGTTTTTGTAACCATCGGGTGTCAGGCATCCGTAAAGCGGCATTCCCATTTGTTGCAGCGTTGCGATTAAGGGAAAAACGTTTTGGACTTCAATCCCGCTTGCGCGAATGCTCGATAAAACATAGCGATAAGGGGATTTAAACTTGTTGCCGTCATTCCTGCTATCCCAAAACTCGGGTCGATGAAACAGGGTATTCAAGACAGCGGCAATATTGCCATCGCTGGCCAGGTATTCCTTGGAGAGTGCATCAACCAGGCTGCCGGAAGGGGTATCGCTGACAAAGGCCTGCGCGAGCTGAAAGGAAATATGATGCGCGGTTGCGGGGTGTTTGGCTAAAATATCGAGCGCTTTTTCGCCTTCGTCTATTCCGCCCCCACGAATTGTTTTTCCCAGGAAAACTTTATTGCTGGTGTCATGGCGGTTGATATCAAAGAAAAATCCACTGCCGCTGATTGTTTGGCGCAGCATTTTCCCGGTCGGAACGACTCCCCAGCCCGTTAAAATTTTGGCGAGCGTAATGACATCTTTTTGAGTGTAGCCGTTATCCACTCCCAGCGTATGGAGCTCCATCAACTCGCGGGCATAGTTCTCATTCAGCCCTTTAAAGCGTCCTTTTACACCGGGGCTATTGGGGTCGGTATTTTCCCAGTTGTCCAGATAGATCATCATGGCGGGGTGATGCGCCGTTGCGCCAAGCAAGTCCCGGAAGCGACCGAGGGCATAGGGTCGGATGGCTTGCTCTTCGTAAGCGCTGATTAAAAAGCGATCCAGTTCTTTCTCTGAAAAAATATTGAAATGGTTATACCAAAAGTCGGTCATTACCTCCTGAAGTTGTCGAGGGCTTTGTAGTGCCCGAAACAAACGTGCCTGCGACGCTTCAAAGTAAGGTTGTTTGACTTGAAGTCGTACTGTTTTCAGTTGATCGAGATCGACGTGAGTGTCATCGGCGACTGAAGCGCTGGCTTTCTCATTCGCAGATCCTTCGCTTCGTGTCGATGCTTTTTGTGCTTTTTGAAGCTCTCGTAATTGTCGCAGTAAAGGAAGGTAATGGTGAATTAAAGTCGGGGAACTTTGTCTTAGGGTTGAGAAGGCGTATAAACGATTTTTGAGTTCCGAGGGTTCCGGTAAAGATTGCGGGTTCAGTTGCTCCCGGATAAAACGTTCGCTGCCAACGCGGTTTAAATAGTCCAAGTCTCCGGGCCGAGGACCAAAACTAAGGCGTTCGAGTAAATGGAGATTATGTTCATTGCTTTGGGGTGCATGATCGGTATCACCGGGTGATAAAGGAGACTTGGAATGAGAAGCGGCCAGCGTCGAGGCACTCATCGGAAGGAGAAGGGCGGAGATAATAATGCTCAATTTCCATAGGGGGAGTTTTGCGTCGCCCGATCGTTTCTCTCTCATCACAACCTAATCCTTAATCCAACTCTCTGATTATTTTAACTTTTTAATTGCTTTTAAAATGTGCCTTTAGTGCAGTGCTTTTAGAATAAGTCCGTACTCATGAATGGGAATTGAAGACGTACCCTGACAGGGTAAGGCAGTTTTAGTTTTTTTAGGGTAGGGTTTGCATCTCTGTCCTTTGGGTCTCCCGGGATGGTACTTCCTTGGTTTAAAAGGTTACGTTTCAGTATGGTCGTCGATATATCTCGTTCCGACATCCGGTGGGTGCGGGCTACTGCCATTTTTATCGTACTCATCGGGCTTATGAACCTGGTTTCCGCCTGGTGTAATTTCGATTTGGATGGAATTCAGTTTTTACAACAAGTGCTGGATTATAACGTTCTGTTTGGCTCGCGCTTTTTTGTCAGTTTGATTGGTTTGTGCTGCTTTTTGATTGCACCGGGCTTATATCGACGCAAGCGCCTTGCATGGTATGTTTCCGTATTATTGTTGGGACTCTCGGGTATTGCTCACATCTTAAAAGGCTCGGGTATCCTTGAAGCGACAATTTGTATGCTGTTAACGGCGGGCTTATTACCGTTGTATTCCAGGTGTTCGGTAAAAAGTGATCCGCTTCAGATTCGTGTCGGGATTGGCCTGTTTTTCATTTCGCTGCTGGGGATGGCCTTATATACCTTACTGGGCCTTACCACCTTTCATACCAAGCTGGGTGTTTCTTCAGAATCGCTGCCCTTTTTAAACGCTCTGCTCCAGGTGCTGACCTTCGATGTTTCCATGCTGCACCCGGTTGGGAAAAAAGCGACTTTTTTTGTGAATTCGATTTTGTGGATCAACGGCTCTCTCTGGTTGAGTGCGATAACCTCATTATTAGCGCCGGTCGTGGTTCGCGGTTTCCGTTCGGAAGATCGAAAATACAGTCAGCAGCTTGCCGCCGCTTTCGCAAACCAGCCAGTCCAGGTGATTGCGACATCGTCGCAGTATTACCAATGGCTCCACAGGCCGTTCCGAGATGGCTTTGTTGCTTACAACTTAATCGGGCGTTTGGCCATGGCGTTGGGAAATCCTTGTGGCAGCGCCTCTACTCAGCTGCTATGGCAGCAGTGGTTATCCTATGTCGTGGAACACGATTGGATTCCCGCCATGTATCAGGCGGATGAACAAATGATGATGATCGCCAGAGAATACGGCTTTGACAGTTTGCCGATTGGCGCTGAGGCTTTGGTGCCGCTTGAAACATTCACGCTTCAAGGGAAGGAAATGCAGAATTTGCGGACGGCTTCCAATAAAGCCAAGAAGCTGGGATGGCTCATACGGCCCTATCAGCCGAATGACTGGGCTGCCATTCATGACATTAACCAACACTGGCTTTCCATTCATGGAACCCAGGAGGAAATTGCATACGGCATGGGAACGGCTTCCCCGGAGTATTTGGAAAGTACGCGAAGCAGTGTATTGCTGGATTCCACCGGGCGGCTTTTAGGCTATGTTAATACGTTGGAGTTGTCGGGGATTCACAGTCGCGGCGTTGATTTAATGCGGCGCGATCCCGATGCGCCACGGGGCGTTATGGAAGCGTTGATTCTCTATGAAATTATGCAGGCCAAAGCGGATAACTGCCAATATTATGATTTGGGGCTTTCGGCCTTGGCACAAATGACAGAGTTTCCCACGGATAACAAGCAGCTGACCAAACTTCTGAATCGGTTTTATGAGAATCAGAAAAGCCAATATGATTTTCAAGGTCTGCATCAGTTCAAGGCAAAGTTTAATCCCGTTTGGCAGCCTCGTTTCCTGCTCTATAAAAGTATTCGACATTTGCCGATCATTTTATTGGCGTTGATTGAGCTGAATCAGGGGAAGCACTTCTGGCGAAAGTGGTTGCGTTCGTATTTAAAAAAACGATAACTGCGCTTCTTAGGAAATGTTCATGGAATCTCTCCACTCCTGCCTGTCATTCCGCGCTTTAGTCGCGGAATCCAGAGTAAAAGCAGCTTTCTGGATGCTGCGACTTTGCGCAGCATGACAATAGAGCGCTAATGGGACAATGTCATTTCAGGAACTTTTCCGAAGAACCATAAAGGCGCTCAACCGTTAGGGTTGCGCATGCCGCGTAAAAAAGTGCCACATGACCTCGTTGGCGCTGACATCCATATTGGTTTCACCCATAATGCGACTGGTGATCCAATGCAGTTTGCGGCTTCCGGGCCAAGTATGTCCGCCTTTATGAATTTTGAGTAACTCGATCGCGGCATCATCTCGACAACCTAAGCCTGAAATGAGTTGAGCATGGGTCGGATCGTTGGAATCGTTTTTCGGATAATCTGTCGTGGTATCGGGGCCGGAGCAGGCATTGTGCTTTTTCCAGAATGCAAAGGTTTTAGGAACGCTGAGCAGGTTGATTCCGCCATTCCAAGGATTCAGCCAATCGCCCGTCCCGCTGATCATCAGCATGGCAATTGGCTTTGTGGACTGAGCGGATTTCGCAACGGACTTCAGCAGGTTGGAGCAAACCGGGGCGTAGGCGGCAATTTTGCCGGATAGCTCAGGGCTGAGTGCAAACGTGTGCATTAAGTCACCCCCGCTGGAATAGCCAGTGGCAAAAACACGTTTGGGATCAACATCGTCGTTTTGCACCAGGGCATCGATCAGACTGCTGATAAAGGGAATATCTTGACTGTTCAGTCCACCGCTCACATCCCAATCCAGCCAGCCATGCATTTCCGGATAGGCCACCATAAAGCCGTATTTGTCCGCCGTTTCGTTCATTCGGCTGTAGTTCATGATGGTTTTGCCATTGGCACCCAGCCCATGAATCACAATCACCAGGGGATGTTTTTCTGTGGAATGCTCTATCCCTTTGGGCTTGTACAGGTAATAGGTTCGGTTTTGCTCAGCCAGGTTTAAGGGGTTATGGGTTAAACCCGAGGGGTTGGCCATGGCGGGTATTTTGTCCGCGAATAAATCCGTAACCAGTTGTTTTCCCCAATAGCCGCCAAGTCCCGCCAAAAGGATCAGAAAGAAAATGCGAGTCCTGTTTTGTGATTCTAGCATCGGGATTGACTCATTGGGCTACTGTTTTGAGAAGGCTGCAGAGGGTGCTGTATCAGAGCTGGCCTGGCTTTCCTTCAGGTCCATCCGTTCAATAAGACCGTTGCTAAAGGTGAAAACATGCCATACGTGGCTATCCGAAAGCACATCGCCACTCAGGCTTTTGACGAGCTGGTGGACTTTTACCTCGGTTTTACCACCCGCTGCACCACTGATTTCAACGGGTTCTACGTGAGGATCAAACTCGCTCCACTGTCGGGTCCAGTAAGCACGAATTTCTTCTTTCCCGACGACGCGGCCCCCTTCGGATGCTTTGGGCCAGCTGACGGTTTCTGTCATCAGGCGCAGTGCACCGTCGATATCACGCTGATTGAAAGCCGCGTATGCCTGTGTGAGCAATGTTTTTGAGTCTGGCATAAGTCCTTCCCGATTCAATACCTGTATTATACACGTTCGATCCGGGAGTGCTGAAGGCTAAGAGAGCCCTAATCTAGGCCTAAGAACATGGCGCTACGTTCATTCATTTGAGTCTGATATTGCTGGTTCCGTTGGGAAAAATCCAATCAACTCATTTAGAAAATCTTTCAATCTGCTCCAACAATTATCCTGAAAATCAATATATTTGTATTTGTTGTTTTTATCTTTCATCGATAAGATAGAAGTGATAGAAGCATTATTTATTTTTAGAGCAGCTAAATGTATCCTTGCTTTGAACTTGTCATGTTCCAAGTGATCATTGAAGGTTGATTGCAGGCATTCAGAGTAGCTATCAATGCATTTCAATGTGTTTACATCAATACGAGGTCGAATCGATTCTAAGCAAAGTGTTTCTAACATGCCTGCTGAGGCATGGTCGGGCAGTATGAAAAAGCCAAAATTAATATTTAGATTTTCTTGATGGTGTTGGACTAGAGCTTGTTTAAAAAAGGTCGAGTCTATGCCATGTATTAAATCAGATTCGATTTGAGGGATTGTAAATTCATTAATGGTTTTTCTCATCTCTCGGCAAGACTTCACAAAAGCCGATTCAGAACTTGAGCCATAATCTGCATCTCTGATGAAAGCTATGGTTTTTACGTCGAAAAAACCTCTAGTTGTTTGCAATTCGTCTAAGGTTCCTGGAAAGTTATCCTTCCCTCGTCCATCAATTATTTGAATTTGATTTTGGAACCCTGGCATTGTTTCCAATAATGCTCTAATAACTGCCTCATCTTCCTTGCCTTCAACAATAAGAATAGTTGACTGGGCAGTGGTGGTATTAGTCTTGAATGTTTGAGCTCTCATTACCGAGTTTCCCAGCCATTCTCGAGTGCACGTTGCAGGCGCTCCAAGGAGTAATGCTGACAATAATGCTTATCCTGATGCATTTCGATTCGTAAGAGTGAGCGATCTTGTATGTCATGTTCATACTCGCTAAAAGCTCTTATACATTCATGGGAATGGGTTGTTGCAAAAAGTTGCACATTATAGTGCTCACACGCAGTGCTTATTGCAGACCAGAGATTTTGTAGGGTGGAATAATAAAGACCATTTTCTATCTCGTCAATTAATACAAAGCCATTTTTAGCAGATGGAATGGAGATTAAAATTTCAAATATTTTATTGATACCATCGCCCATAAAACGCATTGGTATTGTTTTCTTCCAATTTTCTATTTCAGCCCAAAAATAAAAATCGGAATCAAAATAAATATCTTTTATACGAGCATCAACTAGTCTAAGAGCTGTTAAGACAGAATCATGTTCACCTGTTTTTTTGATTGTATCCCATCGCTCTGTTAAAACTTTTCGATCTTCCTCAATCATCCCCAACACAATGAATGGAATATTTAATGTTTGTAGATCAATATTTTCTGGATTTTGAAGTTCTGAACCATTTAAGTCCTCAAATCTCTGATCCAGTTGAAAGTGTAACCGAGTTCCGTTTGGTTGATTTTCGTCTATTGGAGAGCTGTTTTCCGATGCGGGTGAAAGAATATCTGAATCAAAAGAAAATTTTTGCCGTGCCCTTAAACTCTTTTTACCAACTAAAGTCCCCGTATGTTCGAGGGCACCAACTTGGTCTGTGGTGACAGCAAGTGGAATAGTCTCGATTGATAACTTCCTTTGTTTTTTTTGGTTGGCTTGCTTGAAGTCTTTTAACGTTAGAGGCACATTTTTAATACTGATGGCTCGTTTATCAAAAATTGAACCTTTAAAATCGGCATCAAGAAGGATTTCCTGATTTACATCCATTTGATGAAATAGATAATGGATGGAGCCCACGTCTACTCTGAATTTTCTCAACATTGTAGGTCGAAATATAGCTAAGGCATCGAATGGTGAGGTGATACTGTAAATTGCCTCTAATATTGAAGTTTTACCTTCGTTATTTTTACCTACAATAAGATTTATTTTCGAGAATCCATCAATAGAGAGATTTCGGAATCCACGAAAACTATTGATTGTTAGTGCGGTTAACATTCATATACCTATTGCCAAAAAGCAACAATCACAAACGATTGTTCCATCTGTTATCTTCAAAAGTTTTAGAATACTGAAGGTATGCAAAATCCAAATTTTAAATCATCAGTAGATTATCGGGAATGTTGCAATAATTCTTTGAATTTTGATCCTCATGAATATCAGTTTACTACACAGAAGGAACATTCTCTGTAGATAAAGTCAGGCTCCATATCCTGCGAGATATTGAAATGTTAAGCGCAACAATGTTGACTATCTATCGAACTTTTATATCTTAGCATTTGTCACATTATTAATATATAAAGACAATTGTTTGATATAAGTCCTGAATGCTAGGTAATAGGGATGAGTTTGTTCTCTCGTAACATGCGCTAGAGGATTTTATAGGCTTGAGCTATAATGAGCCTCATTTCATGAAAATTATTGTCGAGGTCTCGCATTAGTTATGGTCAACTCTGTTACCTTGGTCGGACGTTTAGGTCAGGATCCTGAAATCAAATACTTCGAAAGTGGCAGCGTTAAAGCCCGTTTTTCAATGGCTGTTGACCGTACTTTTTCCAAAGAAAATAAAATAACCGACTGGTTTACCGTCGAAGTTTGGGGCCGCGATGCCGAGTTTGTCGGCGAGTGGGTGAAAAAAGGAACCATGTTGATCGTCAGTGGTCAAATAGAAGTGAATCGTTATACGGATCAAGCGGGTAACCCGAAGGAGTTTCCTTTAATTCGGGGCAGTCAGGTTCGATTCGCGGGCAGCAAGCGTGATAATGCAGCGGAAACAGCGCCTGCCTATTAATCGAATTCGTATTATCGTTTGAAGAACACATGCAATAGGGGTTCTGAATGCAACTACCGGTCTCTAGTGTAGGCATTATCGCTGATGACTTAACCGGCGCTTGTGATACGGCTTTACAGTTTTTTGGTTCTCGAACCTGCGCCCGTATCCTCGTCACTTTACCGGACTCTTCCTCTTCTTTACCGTCGCGTCAGGAAGAACGAGGGCAGAATACGGTATGGGCCATTAATACATCCAGCCGACATTGCCAACCTTACGAAGCGCAAGCCTTGGCCCGCAGCGCTTTGGCGTTATGCCGGGATCGATATGGGGTTGATCACTACTACAAAAAAATCGACTCCACACTCAGAGGTCATATCGCTCAAGAATGCCTGGGTTTGCTGGATGAACTCAGAGCCCAATGTGCCGTTATTGTGGCGGCCTATCCCGCTGAAGGCCGACGGACCATCGGCGGATACCAAATCGTTCGCGGTGTTCCCGTTGAGAAAACCATTGTAGCCCGCGATCCGTTGTTCCCCGTTCGGCAATCGCATGTGCCAACCTTATTGGCTCAAAATAGCCGGGCGGATCTCGTCGGGCATGTCTCCCTGAGTGAAGTGCTTCACGGGGCGGGTCCGATACTGGTGAAGTTGAAAGAGCTTGTGGGCAAGGGCTGTAAGCTTATTGTTGTGGATGCGGCGACGAATGAAGATTTAGAGCAGATTGCACTTGCGATTGAAAAAGCTCGGAAATATGCTCAGATTTTACCCTGTGGCTCCGCAGGATTGGCCAAGGCCTTGGCGGATTTGTGGATGGAAGAATCGTCTGAAGAAGACAAAGAAGCCGATCTGTCTTCCTTGCAAACGCAACCGTCTCCCATGCTGATGGTGATAGGGAGCAATACCGAAACCACACGCCAGCAACTGCGTAAGTTGATTGAGCAATATCCTTACTTCGGTATGGAGTCTAAGCTGGAAGTGTTTGAACTCCCTGCGGAAATCGCATTGGGCCTGGTTCAACCGGATGACTTGATTCGTCAGATTATCCAGGCGATGGGTGAACGGAATACGGTTGTACTCGCTTCGGCCTCCTCAGAAGAAGCCTATCGCAGAACCGTAACGCTCGCCAATGAACATGGCATGGAAGATACGCAAGCGAGTCGCGCGGTGCAGGAAACCTTAGGCAACATGGTTAAAATGCTGGCTCAATTGGTCGGTAATTTTAAACTCTTACTGGCTGGCGGGGAAACGACATGCCACGTTTGCGATGCCATCAATGCTCAGGAACTTGAAATTTTAGCCGAAGTGGAAGCCAGCATTCCTCTCACGAAAGATAATCATGGCCGCTGGATTATCACCAAGTCGGGTGGCTTCGGAAGTCCGATGGTTTTACTGAATGCAGTGCGTTTTGTTCAACAGTTTGAAACCTCTACAGCACCTGTATAAAAAGGAACTACTTAAATTCCCGTCCTTCGGAGCTACGGTATGTCCATAAGTCTGACTCACGTAGGCGGGGATCCATTCGGGCAGAAAGCGCAAAAGCCAGAATACTATACTCCAAAGCAGGTTTCTTTTGTGGAAAGAGTAATACGCTATCAAACTCATAGGTTTCAACCACAATGGATCCCCGCCTGTGCGGGGATGACGTATACAGGATTTTGGCGTGAGGCATGCGTGTGTAAATGAAAACCCTCGCTTTAACCATTGGAGATCCCGACGGGATCGGTCCTGAAATTACAGCTCGATTTTTGCACCGATGGGCAAAAGATGCATTAAATTCCCCTCCGTGGGAGGGGTGGCAGGCAGAGCCTGACGGGGTGGTTTCTTCATGGGCAAATGATTCTCTTCAAAAAGCGCGTTTAATCGTGTATGGGGATATCGCGGCATTGCGTCATATGGCGAATGTTTTAAATATTTCGCTACCAAAGCCTTCTATCCAGTTGCAGTATCGCAATATTGAAATAGGAACGTTCTTGGACACTGATGGAACCACCCCGTCAGGCTCTGCCTGCCACCCCTCCCACGGAGGGGAATTCAAAGGAGCTAAGGACACTTTTATTGAGGCAGATCAAAACGCTATTTCACCACTGGCTCGATGTGGCTACGTTGCTTATAACAGTTTGGTAGCGGCTGTTTTAGCCATCCGAAAAGGTGAAGCGGATGCCTTGTTGACCGGCCCGATTTCAAAAGAAAATCTGCATGCGGCCAATATTCCGTATGAAGGTCATACCGAAATTTTGCAGGATCTGGCGAATCAACATTTTTCTAAATCCACCTCACAAGGTTCTTACCAGTCGGATATGCTATTCCTTTACCAACAGTTCCGGATGCTGCTGCTCACGCGTCACGTACCGCTTTCTAAGGTCGGTGAGTCCATGACCTATGAGGGTGTGTGTCAATCATTAAAAACCTTGTGTGAATTCTTGACGGAGCAGGCAAAAATTCCGCATCCCAAAATTGCGATGTTGGGTGTGAATCCGCATGCCGGGGAAAGCATGGGCAAAGGACAACAGCACGAGTCAACGGAAGAAGCTCGAATCCTTATCCCTGCGATTCAAACCATACAGCGCCTTTTCCCGTCCGTGGCGCTTACACCGCCCCTTGCTGCCGATGGGGCTTTCCGTGGCTTTAAGGTGGATCATCCGCCTTATGATGCCTATGTGGCGGCCTATCACGATCAGGGATTGATCCCGTTCAAAATGATGGCGGGTTTACAGGCTGTGAATGTGACGATCGGCTTGCCATTTTTGCGGACGTCCGTGAGTCATGGCACCGCTCCCGATATTGCGGGAAAAGGCCTTGCTAGCGAAGAAAGCTTGATTGCCGCGTATCAAGCTGCTTTGGAACTAATGAAAAATAGTTTATAACTAGTTTGAACTGGGTTTTGGTAATGTTGCAGTTTTAGAAGCGAGTCCTGCTGTTGGGTGCTGTTTGGGGTGTGCTTTAGTAGCTTTTGACTTCTGTCTGGATGGTTTGATTCTGTTTCTAGATGATGTTGGAGTGGTTTTAGGATCAATAGTACGTGGCGTTGAGGGCCAGGATAAAAGTGTTTGAGCAGGAATAAATTGATTGGGTAATGCTACTTTGGGAATAGTCGCTTGGTCTAGCGTTTTTCGAAAGTCCCTGTCAATCCGTTGACTGTTAAGTTGTACACGCTGGTTAATATCGTGATTAATTTGTGTAAGGCTCTGTGCTTGGTCGGAATTTGTTGGTTTACAATCGTTTAGTGCGGAGGTAAATATCTGGTCTGCTTCACTGTATTTAGAGTTTTTTCTGAGGCAGTTGGGTATCATTTCTTTTTTTTGTTCCGGGGTAGGGGGATGAAAAACTTGCTGAACTTGTGAACGAATGTCCTCTTGCAGAGGTAGGCAGGCTGAAAATGCTTCATTAGCAACTCTAAGATATTCATCTCCCTTTTGCTGTATATCAGGCATATTACAGTGAGGTAAGGTGCTTGTTTGACGGGATAGTCTGGATAGTGTGCTTGCACCTAGTAACGCCGTAAAAAGTAATTTCGCTTTCATTTCAGAACCTTAAATCCAAAAAGTGATTCAGAACAAGTAACAGGCGTGTGAAATATATCTTTTCTGTTCTATCTCTGTTAAAAACAAAACGGTAAAAATGTGTACCGACTATTTGGAGTATCTTTTAAGCAAAGTATAATTCTCTTTTAGAAAGCCCATTTAAGCATTAAACAAGGTAAAGCCCTGTGACGACTCCAACTCCCATTGAAACGCATCCCGATACAACTGCAGCTTTACGCAATTCGAACGCTCTGCGACTGGTTTCCTGGAACGTAAATGGAATTCGGGCCGCGATCAAAAAAGGGTTTTATGACTGGCTGGAGAAAGATAGTCCTGATGTTTTAGGACTTCAGGAAACCAAAATTTCCGCGGATCAACTGACGCTCGATATGCTCGCTCCCAATGGGTATCATACGTACTGGAGCCATGCGAGTATGAAACGAGGTTACAGTGGCGTTGCGATTTTTAGCAAGGTAAAGCCGATTCAAGTGACTGAAGGCCTTGGTATTCCTGAATGGGACGACGAGGGCCGCGTATTAATTGCAGAATACGACGACTTTGTTTTCTATAATATCTACTATCCCAATGGCGGGCGTGGCGATGATCGACTGAAATACAAACTGGGCTTCTATGACGTCTTTTTAGAGCACATTGAAGCGACCCGTGCGAAAGGCAAAGGCGTGATCGTCTGTGGGGATTTCAACACAGCGCATACACCGATTGATCTGGCGCGGCCGAAAGATAATGTGAATGTTTCCGGCTTTATGCAGATAGAACGCGACTGGCTCGATAAGTTCACCGGCCATGGCTATATCGATACCTTTCGCTACTTCTATCCGACCAAAACCGACGTCTATAGCTGGTGGGCAATGCGAACCTATGCTCGTGAACGGAATGTGGGTTGGCGGATCGACTACTTTTTCACCAGTCCTGATCTCAAAGAGCGCTTAATGGATGCAGCGATTGAGATGGATATCATTGGCTCGGATCACTGCCCGGTTACACTGACTTTAAAAAAATAAGATTGAATACTTTAAATTTCATCTATGATTTGCCCACCATGGCAAATATATTTTTCTTAAGTAAAAACCATATCAATTGATATGGTTTTTTGCTGCCAAGATGCTTTAAGTTAGGCGTATGTTTATGTCATGAATGATGTTGGATTGCGATCATTTTATGTCTACTTTGAAGGTAGACATGAGGTGTAATGTTTTAGAAAACTTTACAAAATGATGAAGGCATCTCAATTTGAGATCACGAAGATGAACTTAAAAATACCCCCCTTTTTTTATTTAGGAGTTTGGAGATTAAAAAAACTTGCACGTTTTTTACCCCGTTTTACATGGGTGTGCTGCTCCAATCCAAACACCGTAATCAAAAGGTGCCTGTGGTTGTTGTTTTAAAGGCTAACCCGCTGCTTTTAGCACGTGTTTTTGGAACGCAATACGTGCCAAAAACCAGGGGTTGCCAACAACATAACGGCCTACCATTCGGCTAGGCTCCACCATCAGGCGATATAACCATTCCAGACCATTTTTGCCCATCCAGGCTGGGCAACGGGGAACTGTTCCTGAAATAAAGTCCATAACAGCGCCAATACCGTAGAGCATGGGCACTTTTAAAGAATGCTTATGTTTGGCAATCCAACGTTCCTGTAAAGGAGTTCCAAAGCCCAGAATAACAATGTCCGGGTTTAAAGCGTTGATTTCTTCAATGACAGCGTTCTCGATCGACGCATCATTCAGGATAAATCCGTGATGCGCGCCGACAACACTGTGATCAGGAACTTGTTCAAGGATGGCATCCAGGGCTTGTTCCGGAACACCGGGTTTACCGCCCAGTAAATAGACACTTAAGCCCGCTTTTGAAAAATAGCGCAGCATATCGAGAAACCAATCAGCAGCCGTCAGACGGGTCGGTAAAGGCTTACCCATCCAGCGAGAGCCGACTACAATGCCGGCACCGTCGCAATAAACGATATCAGCGGCTTGCAGACTACGTTTTAAGTCAGGATTCACAACAGCTGAATTGGCAACGTGAATGTTCAAATAATGAACAATTCTTTGGGTTGCAGTTTGCCGTGCCTGGCGACTTTCCTGAACCAGGCGCTCGAAAAGACTTGTTGGGTTAATGAACCCTAAGACCGGAATACCTTCAATCATGCTGGTTGAAGGGTGCGGAAGCGTTAAAACGTCCGGTACTGTGGGTGTATCGATTGTATGACGAGTTAACACAGAAGCTGAGGCAGAAGAGGAAGTCATGCGAGTACAGAGTCCGTTTTAAGGGTCTTGGTGGAGTATGGGTAAATAGCAAGTTTGAGTGAGGAGTTAAGATCTGAAATTTGGACGAGAAATCCCAGCATATGGTGCAGGTGATTATATAGAAACCGAGCAAAATAAAAATTGCACTTTTTTCTACGCTCTTTACTTTAGCAGTATTTAATGCACGACGCTATTAAAGAATTTGTAAACGAAAACGCAGATTTTCCGGTACTGTAGCCTTTTTTGAGGAATCGCTATTTGTTTAAATGGATTAATAAATTGAATATACTTTTTTACCGCGAATGTAGGTTTCCTGAACCAGGCGGTCATCTCCCAGGTAAATAAACCGGGAAGCCCAGTCTTCACCGGATGAAGGAGCTGTTTCCATCGTTCTTTTCGTCGCGGATTTAGCATTTAAGTCGAGGATAATGAAGTCGGCTTCTTTACCTGTTTCAAAGTTCCCGATGCGATCATCCTGGTGAAGGGCTTTCGCGCCTCCCAGGGTAGCGGCGTAAATGAGGGCAGCACTTTCAATCCAGGTGTCGCACTGTTGAAGCTGAGCTGCATGCATTACCATAAACAAGCTAAGCTCCGGCCCGGCACCGACATCAGAGCCGAGGCCAAAGCGGATATCCTGCTTTAAAATTTCAAACCATTTAAAGCGGCCGCTTTTCAGAAAAAAGTTAGAGCTCGGACAATGCGCCAAAGAGCAGTCATGCTGTTTGACCCGACTCAACTCACTGTCACTCAAATGGATAGCGTGTGCCAGGATGCTTTTGCTGCCCAGCAAATTAAAGTCTTCATACACTTCTGTATAGTCAGTGTGCTTAGGAAATCGAGCGGCAACCGCATCCAGTTCCCCTTGCTGTTCGGAAAGGTGAGTGTGCATGTATACATCAGGATATTTTTTTCGGAGCTCGCCGATTCCTGACATAAGCTCGTTACTGCAACTGAGTGCAAAGCGAGGAATCCAGGCGTATTGCAAGCGGCCGTTATCGACCAGATGCCACTGCTGGCATAGCGCTTCAGTTTCTTTTAAAAGGGCTTGTGTTGGGCGAGACAGTTCTGCTGGTGAGTTAAAATCCATTAGATTTTGTCCCATCACGACGCGGTTCCCTTTTTCCAGGGCGCTTTCAAAGGCAATTGTGACCGCTTCAGGGTGAGAGGTTAAAAACACGGCGCTACTGGTTGTTCCATTGGCGAGCAATTCTTCAAAAAACCAATTGCTGGCTCGTTTAGCATACTCTGAATTGCTAAAGCGTGCTTCTTCCTTGAAAATGTGTTGATTCAACCATTCCAGTAAATCAGAAGCGGGTTTTCCAGCAACGGCTGTTTGTGGCAAATGAACATGGCAATCCACCATGCCAGGCATGATAATTGCTGTTGAAGGGAGCTGATGAAATGCAGCGGTTCCAGCGGGCTCAGGGGTTGAGTTTTCC
>Ga0105239_10001802_pt1 | contig 28139 bp, 31 predicted proteins | sample KBSC44metaG_FD_92761 | JGI IMG/M metagenome (GOLD analysis project Ga0105239, IMG submission 92761) | Corn rhizosphere microbial communities from Kellogg Biological Station, Michigan, USA - KBS C4-4 metaG | ecosystem: Host-associated > Plants > Roots > Rhizosphere > Soil | place: Michigan, USA...
TACGCGCCAGCTGCCAGCATGTCTTTGAGCTTTTTAAATGTCTCGTACGGGCCTTTATCCGAGAACATATTCACTACCCAGTTGGGTATAGAGCCGGCAGGGTCGGCCTGTGCGGTGTATTCCAGCTGTAGTTTACCATTGCCTATTGGGGTAACAGTCCATACAGCTTTTGATGAGGATATGCGTATTATGCCGTTTTTTGCCGGCAGGTATCCGGCAACACTTTCGGCATCTATGTGCAGTATATGCGTAGCGGCATCCTGGCTCATTTTTATATCCATCACCACATCACGATTAGTGATCGGCCACGGCATGCTAATCTCGGAATAATATATCTGCTCCTGCTCGGTTATCTTTTTTATAAGATACGATGTTTTGGTATTATACACCCATTGCTCATGTGCCTTCGCATCCTGCAGCAGGCCTACGAGCTGCGATATAGTGCCATTGAGTGTCACTTCTACCTTTACCGCTTTTAGGTTTGAATTGGGGACGGTGCCGAGGTATATCTTTATACCGTCACTTTCTTTTTTAAGTTGCCAGTTGGTCGTTTCAGCGATAGCTGTGAAACTGAATAAAAGCAATAGTATTGTGATGTACTGTTTCATAACAGCGAATTTATTTTTTATCAACAATATGGCCAGTGATTACCGGCGATAACTTAGGTATACGAATAATGTGCAACCAGTTAAGCAATAATATTATAGGGTAAACAGGATCAAATTCATGCCATCTGATAACAAAGTTAAGGCAGACGGGTGTTTGTAGTAATTATTATGATAAGACCGCCAAGCATTAAAAAGTAGATAGAGAAAAGGTTTGGGGAGGTGTTTTTTAATATGAAATTCTTATAGCCAAATTTATGTGCAAACCAATTGATTATAGCGCCATGAAAAGCTCCTAGAGATAGGATAATTAGAAGGCCAGAAAGAAATTAAAAATGTCTTGATAGTTTAAAATAATATCAATTTAAAGCTACCAAGAATAACGTTAAGGGAAGGATAAAGCAGGGTAATATGTGTCACAGTATTGTAGATAAGATCGCCCTTGCAGCGCTTCAAAAATATGCCTCTTTATGCAAATTGTAAATAGATAAGGTACACGGCAGATACCGTCATAAGAAGCAATGTAAGAATACCGAGGATATTAGAGACGCGAGTGTTTGTGTACTGCTTCATTATCTTTTTATTGTTGCTGATGTGCAGCACTATGGCGATGATAACAGGAGCCGTGACACCATATAGAATAGATGTATAGAGCAACGCCTGTATAGGGCTGATGCCGAGATAATTAATGAACAGGCCTATAATAAGGGAAATAATAATAACAATGTAAAACGGCTTTGCCTGGTAAAACTTATCGTTGAGGCTACCCTTCCAGCTAAAGGTTTCTGATACTATATAAGAGAGCGAACCACAAAGCACCGGTATGGCCAGCAGGCCGGTACCTACCACACCAATAGCGAAGAGTAAGTAAGATGCCTTTCCCGCTACCGGCTCTAATGCCTTGGCCGCCTGCTCTACCGTATCTATATTCCTGATACCATGAGAAAACAAGGCAGTACCCGTGGCAAGGATGATAAAGAACATTACAAGATTAGACATCAGCATACCGAAATTCACATCCTTTGTCATTCGGTGTATGAGCGCTTTGAAATAACGGTCTTGTCTTTTATCAGATATTATACTTACCGTGTTTATGTCTACAACTGTTTTGTCAACTATGAGTTGTGTCTGTCCTGAATTTCTGTCTTCGGCTTCCATAGTAGCTTGCCAGAAAAATAAGTATGGTGAAATAGTAGTGCCGAGAATGGCAACCAGCATACCCATAAAATCTTTGTCGAATTTAATGGTAGGGATGAAGGTGGCTTTTAGTACAGCACCCCAGTCGGGCTTTGTAAAGAATGGGACAAAAATGTAGAGTAGTACAGCAAGCGTAAGATATTTAAGCACTGCTACTATTTTTTTATATGGCAGGTATATAATAAATATCATGAGCAGTATTGTAAATGATACTGTAAATATCATGGTATGTACCGTAGGGAAAATAAGATGCGCAACAGCGCCCATACCCGCTATATCGGCACCTATGTTAAGTATGATGGCAGGAAAACTGAAAAGCACCATCAGGTATAAAATGCTTTTGGGGTAGTGTTGTTTTAGCGTAGTTGTAAGTCCCTGTGATGTTACCAGGCCTATGCGTGCGCACATACCCTGTATCGAAGCCATAAGGGGGAAAGTGATAAGGGCTGTCCACAATGTAGCAAGTCCGTAACGTGCGCCCGCCTGCGAATAGGTAGCAATGCCCGAAGGGTCGTCATCGCTGGCACCGGTTATAAGACCGGGGCCAAGCGCCTTGAAGAATTTTTTGAGCTTTTGCAGCATGGGCTGTTATAAAGATAACGTTATTGGTTGAGTAGTTGAAAGGTTGATGATTAATAAGTGAACGCCGCGGGGGTATTGCGTAGAGAATTTTCTGCATAATATTTCGGGCATTTATTAATTTGGCAGGAAAGGCTTTTTTATGGTACGCAAACAGGCTGCGGCAAAAAGACAAAGCAAGGACAGGATACACTGGCGGGGTCATGAGGTAACGCGCATAGAAGCGTTCAGCGATGCTGTATTTGGCTTTGCCATTACGTTATTGATCGTATCGCTGGAGGTACCCAAAAACATCGAGGAGCTTTTTAAGAGTATGCATGGGTTCATTCCTTTCGCAGTGTGTTTTACGCTCATCTTCCAGGTGTGGATGGTACAGAATGTCTTTTTCAGACGATATGGCCTGCACGATGAGTATACGCTGATACTTAATGCCATGCTACTGTTCGTAGTGCTCTTTTTCGTGTACCCGCTGAAATTTTTGTTTAATAATTTTAATACCAGCCTATCTTCTGATAATGGCAAATACCTTTATTTTATTTACAGCGGCGGATTCGCCGCCATCTACCTGCTCTTTACACTGATGTACCACAACGCGTGGCGCAGGCGTGCCAACCTGGAGCTTACCGACAGCGAGGTATTTGAAACACGTACTAATGTGATCCGGAATCTGCTAATGGCTTCCGTGGGTATCACTTCGGTAATAATAGCTTCATTCGGGAGCAAATTCCTGGGTCTTGCCGGTATGGTATATGTGTTGATAGGCCCGATAATAGCTGTGCTGCACCACAGGCGCGCAAAAAAGCACGACCGTATGTACATGATAGTGCAGCCTGTACCCGTGGCAGAAACCAAAATAGTGAAGGAATAAACCCGCTCTTATGCTATAATATTAAAATGATCGCCTAGCAGCGCGGCAACAGACTTGAGCTCTGCCAGTGCAAATTGATCGGCCTTAACGGTGAGTGTAGTGCCTTTTCCCTTTATTATAGTCGCTATATCGCTCAGTGCGTTTGAGGGTATTTCGTTGTCGATAGATATATTACAACCTGCATTAGCAAGTTCTTTCAGTGCATTAACGGTCATTTCGTAGTGGGGTTTCTACAAAATTAAAAAATATTTGATAATATGCTAACCCTGTATTAATCCGGCATACTCTGAAAATAACGCTGTGGGGTAGCGGCGATGATATCATTCCGCGTATCTGTAGTTGATCAACTATTTTTTGCTGTACATATTGCCTTTTATAAAAAAGTAGTAGATTGTGTCTACAAACCAAACTGTAACATCTAAACATTAGTATATGGACACTTCAAAAATGATCAAAGCGTATTGCCTTAAAACAAAAGAAAAGAATGTACCAATGCACGATGCTGTGATCACTAAGACAGCAAAAGGTGGCTACATGGCCGGCGGCAACGACGGTAAAGGAAATAAGATGGCAGCTATAATGAGCGAAGCCAAAGCACTGCAGGCTATCAAGGATGGCGTTGCTACAAAAGGATTTTAAGGGCGAAAATATACGCTCAGGTTACACTAACCCAAAGGCATAAATGATAAGGCGGCTAAATGAGCCGCCTTATCTGCTAAAATATATGGGAACTCGATTCAAGTAAGGAGTTTCTACAAAAATACTTTTATAAAAACTCGTTTAATAATACCGTTTCGATCTAATGCTTTAACTACCACTTGTAATTTCTCACCTCCTTCTTTATGAAAAATTTTGCAATGAATTTTTTTTATGAAGCCAACATATTTACCTTCTTTAAAAACTTTTATTGCTTCGTTATCATGAAGATTATCATTTTCAAATGTGAATGTTAGCTCATCTCCTTGCTCTAAAGTATTAGCTGGTAGCTTTAAATGGCTTAATCCAGCTAATTCAGTGAGAAAATGCAAATTAGGAACAGTATTATAATCAGCTAAAAATTCAAAATTATCTGTGGGGGAGAGCCCCTGTGTGTGGCCTAACAAATAAAATTTATCATCTTTATATGATGGATCAATTTCCCAAAAAGAATAAAAATCTTTTATGTCAGGACGTTCCGATTTTATCAATCGTTGACCAAATATTTCTAAAACGTTTTCACTGTATACTTTATTTATCTCACTAAATTCTGTATAGCATGAAAAGCCACTACTTTTTGCTTTTTCTACTTTATCAGGAAAATATCGAAATGTCACCAACCCGGATAAATCCATTTCCAATACACCTACAATGTGTCTGGAGTGACCTAATCCTTCTCGCCAACTTAAATATATTTTATCAAATTCTCTCATAATGTTTCTCGCACTTGTTTCAACATTTGATAACGTGAAGTTACCAATTTTACTATCAATGTTTTTCTTTCTTTTGGTATCTTATAATCAGACAAATTTTCTGGTATTTTATTATCAATTTCATCAAGAATTTTAATAAAGGTGTCCTTATTAAATCTTGTAGAGATGTTATCTATCAATGAAATAATTTCATTTCTATAACGCTGGCTAAGCTCTACGATCAAATCAAAATGAGATAATTTAATATTATTATAATGAATTTCAGATTTTCCCTTTGAAATATAAGTTTTTAATGCGCCTTCATCGTTAATTAATTGGTTAACTCTTTCGGGCGAAAGCTCTCTACCTAAGCTACTACCGCTATCATAAATAGGTGCAAATGTTTTTTCGCGATCTATGATGATTTTCATAGCGCTAAACAACCGCCTCAGTTTGTTTTTATCATGGTCCCAGACAAAGCTATATAATATCCATTTTTTTATTCTTGAAATTCTATTATTAATGCCTTCATTTTCAATTTTCACCAGTTTTTTAGTACTCCTGCTTATTTTACTAATAATAGCCCAGTTTTCCTGATGCCTGTCTCCATTTCCAATTAAGCAATCAAAAATTATAATTTTCAAAAACTCAGGTATGAAATCTTTATCCGTTAATGTGTTTAGAGATTTTTCTATCAATTGAAAAGTGTAATTGGACCTATTGGAACGGGTGTTTTGTGTAAAAGATGAATCATATGCTTGCAGAAATTTTATTCCCTCAACTAACTCTTCCGTTTCCGTATCAATCATACTCTCTGATATACAACCTACTATATTTTCATATATCGCAATGTCATACCTAAGAACATTAAAACCAAGCATTTTTCCTAGTTCATAAGCTATTATTTCACACCAAAATTCATATCTAAAGTCCTTACTGGGCTTCCCATCTTCTCCTTCCTTATATTGGGATACCTTAAAGTAATAGAACTTATTGTTATCTGGGTTTAATAAATACTTTTTTGCTCTGGTCCCACCTGTGTGAAACCAAAATTGATTTGCCCAATTTGTAACATTATATATGTTTGCCAAAGAAACGCATTAAATAGTTAAATATAACACCAATTAACCTACTTCCCCTTTATCTCCCGTTTCATTTCCATTACATCCATTTCCAGGTCGGCGAGGCGGTGGTACACTTCAGCCGGTTCACTGAAGTCACTGCTTATTTTCATGCGGCCATACCATACTTCTTTTACGTCTTCGGGGTCTATCTCTAATGTAGGGAACTCATGCCGGTGTGCTATTGTGTCTGATTTCAGGTATATTTTACCCCGCTCCTTAAGACGGTTCACCACGCGCTTTACAGCTACGCCGCCTTTATGCACTATTACATATACACGGTTATCACGTATTTTATCGAGCTGGTCTATCCATTCGCCTATAATGCGGTCGCCATGTAGTACGTTTGGCGCCATAGATGGCCCATCGACCTCGAACATGCGGTAAGTGGCATTATTAAGCCCAGGCAGGCGAAAGGTGGGCAGTGTTTCCATAAATTCAGCATCGCCATAACCCGACAGGTATCCTGCCCTAGCCTTTACAGGGACATATATAATATTATCGTGGCCGCTGTTATCTACCGTTATAATACGGGGTATACCACTATATCCGCCTTCGCTTTTGGCTATTACACGTGCATTTTGTTTATTTCCGAAGTCGATTTCCAAATTTTTTGACAAAAGATCGTCGAGGCTTACGCCAAAATAATTAGCAAATGTTACTAATGTTTCTATACTTGGCTCACTTACGCCTGCTTCGTAATTGGCAATAGTGGTGCGGCCTATATTTACGTCTGTGCTAAGCCCATCCTGCGTCTTGCTCTTTTTCTTTCTTAAGAACTTCAAATTATTTGCTAAGTACATAACCAAAAGGTTTTAAATTTATTTTTCCACAAAATTTGGATTTGTCAAATTATTTGGAATATATTTGTGCTGAATTTGGTCGATTCGTTGTCAAAGATAAGGGTTAAATTTTATCTGTGCCAAAAAAATTGTCTAAAATGTTAGAAGAGAAAAACGATTACAAAGCTGACCCATTCGCTTCGTTACCGGAAAAACTAAAATGATATATTATGAACAAGGAACAAAAACAACAGGTAAGGGACGCATTGATGCGCTATGTAGCCGGATTTGACACACAGCATGCCGCGGCAGAAAGTCTGCAAGGTGTGAGCGCGGCGCTGGTGTCGCAGGTAAAAAATAATAACTGGGAGCTGATAAGTGAGCGGCTATGGCATCACATAGCCCGGCAGGTGGGTTTTTACTGCGGCGAATGGAACCCTGCCGATACAGGCGCCTATCTATTACTACGCATATTGTTTGGCGATGCGCAACACTACGCCACCAGCTACGGCATAGCTATAGGCGATGGCATGGGTAAAACATTTACCGCAAGCCACTACATCCGCGAAAATGGGAACACACATTATATAGCGTGCAATGGCGATCATAACCGCAAAACATTCCTCGCCGCGCTGATGCAGGAAACAGGTATAGATCACAAGGGCACACTGCCCGATATGCTGCGCCGATATACCGATGCCATAAAAGAGCAGGATGAGGCGTTACTGATACTTGATGACGCACACCTGCTAAAAGATCGTGTACTGCACATGGCCATTATGATAGCAGCCGGACTAAGCGGCGCAGCAGGAATAGTGCTGATGGGTAATGATATACTACGCACACGTATACTGGATGGTGTAGCACAGCAGAAAGCGGGCTACGATGATATATACAATACGATAGGCCGCAGGTTTATAACGCTGGGCAAGCTGGGCCCGAACGATGTGGCACTGGTATGCAAGGCGAATGGCATACAGAATGAAGATCTGATAGCGGAGATAAAATACGCAAGCGGAGAAAGCCTGCTGACGGCAGCACAGATAATACAACACCAGTTGGGAATGAAGGAGGCCGCATAGAGAATGTGAAGATGTGGGAAATGTGGTGAATGTGGAAATGAAGAATTGACGAATGAAAGATGAGCAGACAATAGGAACTAAAGAATAATTAAAATTTAAAAAACGAAAGACTATGCAATACGCACCGGCAATACAGATGAACAATGCGCGACATATAGCGCGCGAGGCGAAGCAACGGATAAGGACAAGTACCGGAATGAATGTGGATTTTATGCTGTGCACGTACGAAGATGTACAGGCTCAGCCCGAACAAATGCTGCGGGTAATAGCAAGCTCACTGAACCTGAATGCCACCTGTTACCGGTGGAAAGACCGCTGCAGGACCATCGTGGAGCTGCGCTTTGTGGGCGCACTGCTGCTACGCAAATATTATCCGCTGATAACACTGCAGCAGATAGGTTTATTGTTTGGCGGGCAAGACCATACATCGGTCATCAACTCACTGCAAAAAGCAAATAACCTGCTGGACACACACAACGCGGCATTTACCGCCAAATATAATGTAGCACTAAATTCTGTAAACACATGGCTAAGAAAAGAGGTATCCGTGTACGCGTAAGCCACCAGCGTATAGAGGCGCTGCACGAGGTATGCGGCAATATGATAGAGGATTTTGCACCGGGCAATGAGCATCAGCGCCTGCTGTATGAATATATGCAGGAGCTGCATCACCGCCTGCGTGGTATGCTGCGCGAAGAGCAATATATGCACACGCTGGTATTGACAAGCTCTGAGGCCGCGGCCTTTTATCAGCTTTGGCAGATGCTGGATATAAGAAAAGACAAATACGCCACCATAATAGTAGACAGCCTGATACAGAAAATGAGCCTGCTGGCTGCATAAGCAACAATGACAAAATTTATAAACCCTGAAGTATGAATACAGATAAGAAAACAAAAGAAGCAGATAAAATATCGGCAGCACAGTTTGAAGAAGCTATGGCGCTATACGCGGCCGGAGAGCAGCGCGAGGCGGAGATAAATAAAGAAATAGCCCATGGGCTGGCAGAACTCTCCGCTGCACATACTGAAGAGCTGGCTTGCCTGGCACAAGGCAAGAGTGTGGCTCTTGAAACAGTACATGCGTATTGCGTGGCCAATAAGCAGACGCTTTTTAGTAAACGCAGGCGCATAGGCTCGCTGCATGGGCTGGCGGGTTTCCGGCTGAGTAACCCGAGGCTGAAACCGGTACGTGGCGCCGACTGGAACACAGTGCTACAGCAACTGAAAGAAAAAATGCCTGCTTATGTGCGCGTAAATGAGGAGCCGGCAAAAGACCTGCTGCTTGCCGACAGGAACAAAGAACATGTAGCGCCAATGTTGCGGGAAATAGGCGTACAGGTAGTACAGGAAGAGCATTTTTATATAGAGGTGAAACGTGCCGTAGCTAATCCGTTTGGTAAGGCAACCATAATAGACAATAGCTACCACAAAACAGCAGCATAAACTATTTGATCACATCCGCCGTTTTAAAAAAAGCTATGGCGGGCAAATAAAATTTGTTATGACCAAGAGACAATACAAACACGAATTACTGGTAACATTTTACGGAAACGCTAAAGTACGGAGCGCACATACCCGAGAGCAGAAGGCGTTGGCAGAATGCAGTGCCGTTGCACAACAAAAAAATGAGCAGCTGGACGCAGTACATCCCACATACTTTGTGAATAACAAGGGTAAACTGCAAAGTGTTGTAGATGGCATCAAAAAACAACTCATCATTGTAGCGAATGTGTTGCTGGATAGTGTGACGGAGTTTGAGCAGGGATAGTTTGCCCGGGCTGTGTAGTTGACGGTATAATTTTTACTTTTGGTGAGATATGGCAAAAAGAAGCGCAGGTATACTTGCATATAGAAAACGGGGCGGGGAAATAGAGGTGCTGCTGGTGCATCCCGGTGGACCATTCTTTACGAATAGAGATGGAGGTGTATGGTCGGTGCCGAAGGGCGAGTATGATGGTGATGAAGAACCACTGGCTGCTGCCAAGCGAGAGTTTAAAGAAGAAACTGGTTTTGATATAGATGGCCACTTTGTGCCGTTACAGCCCATTACCCAAAAGAACGGGAAAGTAGTAACTGCATGGGCGATAGAAAAAGACCTGGATGTAACCAATTTCGTATCTAACACCTGCACCATAGAATGGCCTTACAAATCAGGGCGGCAAATGGAAATACCCGAGGTAGATAAAGTAGAATGGTTATCAGTAGCAGATGCGAAAATGAAGATCAATGAGCGGCAGGTGGGGTTGATAGAGGAGTTGGTGAGGATGGTAAATAAGATATAAACGGGCAAAGACAAATGTCTTTACCCGCTCGTAAAAATTTAAACAATATTAATATCCCTGCTCATCAGCAGTTGGGCCGTAGCTGCCGGGGATAGGTATATCGAGGAGGCGAAGGAATACGCCAAGCTGTGCACGGTGGTGTATCGTCTGGCTTATGGCTACACGTACAGTATCTCCCTTTGGTGATACGTTGAGCACTTGGTCGCCGTAACTAAGTGTCCAGTCGGGCTGCAGATCGTTGTCTGTAGCATTTTTTAAGTGATACATAGCTATGTCTTGCGTTTTGTCAAAGAATGCCAGTACTTCTTCGGTAGTGTTCATGTCGGGTACGGCGTAGGGGTGGTCGGCAAGGTTGAGACCATCTGTGGTAAGGGCTATCGTAGCCCAGCCCGGCAGCTCTGCAATGTGCGATGCCAGTCTTTTGATGGTCATACTTTTAGGGTGTGGTGCCCAGGCAAACTTATCGGATGGAACGCGCTCCAGCATTTTGCGGGTTGTCTTTGCTTCCTGTTCCATTTCCTTCATAAAGATCTGTGTCTGTGTCATAACGTGTTGTTTTTTGTGGTTATGAAGCAAAGGAACGACGGGGTAGTGACAGCCCTATGTCAGCAGGGTGCAACTATTTTTCAAGATCTGCAAAATATTTTGAAATAAGCCTGTGGGTTATGTCTCTAAGCTCTGTTGGCTTTACTATACGGGCCTTATCGGCAAACATCATGTACCAGCGTGCCAGCCCTTCGAGCGATTCTGTGAGGAAGGTCATTTCTATATAATCGCCATGCGGCTCTTCTAATATAAAGCCATGATTGTGCCTTTCTTTTGTCAGGTATTTCGCGACTTCTTTTTGTATCCGGATAACTCCGGTCTGCAGCGTGCGGTCTTTATACAGTTGCTCGAGGTACACTTTGAGCGATGGGTGAGCGGTAGTATATTTTTCAGATAACGTAGATATGCCCGTAATACGATCGACGCGAAAATCGCGGTAATCATTCCGCAGTCTGCAGAAAGCGATGGCATGCCACACATCAGCAGCGAAAAATACTCCGACCGGTTCGATGTGCCGTTCGCCGGGAGCATTTGCATTTAATGCCTGGTATTTTAGTTGCAGTACCCGTTTATCTGCAATGGCGTTCATCAGTATCTGCAATACGTTATCTACAGTTCCCTGGTTGAATGGTAAATTGGGGCGGCGCAAAACCTGTATGCGGTCGTCCATATTTTCGAGCGTATCTTTTTCAGCGCCACGCAATACCGCCTTTATCTTATACATTGCCGAGCGATAGTGCGCTGATGTAGACGCATCTGTGAACTGCTCTATAAATTTCTCCGCAGTAAGAAATGCGGTAGCCTCTTCCGCGGTGAACATAACAGGAGGTAACCGGTAACCATCCATTATAGAGTAGCCTACACCCGCCTCGCCTATGATGGGTATGCCTGCTTCGCTGAGTGTATTTACATCACGATATACTGTGCGCAGGCTTATAGCAAACCGGTCAGCTATCTCCTGTGCCTTTACAACCTTTTTAGATTGCAATTGTATCAGGATGGCGGTAACACGGTCTATGCGGTTCATGGTGGGTGAAAATAATATTTTCGTGCAAGAAAGTGTAATTGCAGTTTTGATTTAACCAATTATGATACTATTATAAAGTACAATAGTCTTGTCGCCTGCCAAGTGAAAAATCAGTCCCAGTCGTATATCCGAGGATTCCGATGTTTTTGCTTTCCTTTTTTAAATGCATATTTAAAAAGTAAGTGGTAATAGTGCATACGTGTATAGGCCTCAACTAGAGAACCACTGCTATGCTCCAATCTTAATTCTCCTTCAAACTCTTTATATTTAGCACCTATGCCTAAAAATACTGCTTGTTCATATTTCCGTACATCCATCAGCACTGCGGCCTCCTTATATGTATAGCCTTTCAGGTCGGTAACATCGCTGCTTATTGATAACGCATAGCCATTTACTATACCCGCGGACATAAATGGCTTAACCGCATAGTAAGGATATTGGTATCGGATGGCAGAAAAAAGCTTGGCATACGTCGCGGAAATTTCTGAATTCACCGGATCCTGGAAATTATTGATAACACCAGAATTTACATCATAATGCGTCAATAATATTTCGTTATAGAACGACCATTTTTTTTCTGTATATGGGGATATGAGAGTCAGCGATATCCCTAACTCTGCAGCGTGTGAAGGCTTATACGCAATTCCCTTTACGTGTGCATAGGTCATATCGCCTCCAATTACGACGCTCACAATAGCGTCTGTTTTCTCCTGTTTAAATAAATAGGGGTCTGTAATGTTCACACACTTATCATAAGCCTTTACTACATCCATAAGCGCGCCCTGCTCAAACGGGATTAAAGTGGTCGTCTTAGGATTAATAGCGGGACAAGCGGAATAAATATTAGTGAGCTGATTTTTATACGCCTCATTGTAGGTAATATTAGTAGGGTCGGTATAATAGCGTTTATATATAAGGTCTGTCAGCTTGCCATCCTGCTCTATTAGGAAATGGCGCTTACTTACTATTGTATCCTTGTAGTCATACATACTTTTCGGGCCACTTACCAACAGTCTGGCAAAAAAAGTATACGGAACCATATGTGGCTCAGATGAAAAATTCGCATTTTGAAGGTCGGTAGATGATACGTCTATATCTGCAACATAAGAGGTAAAATACAAATCCTGTAATAGCGACCGTACACCAAAAGCTTTTATTTCCAAAGGTCTATACGTGTGACGGACACTATCTTTCCCTTTAAAGATAACCCAACGAGGCGACCGATTTTTCTCAATAAATAGCAATTTCCCACGCAGAGTATCGCCTGCATTATTTACAACAAAACCATCTTTCCACCGCCCTTTCGCAATAGAAATATGGGGTGATAAAATGACAACAGCAATGCACAGGGTGCAAAATCGATTGAAAGGGTTCATTTGTAGACTTATAAGTGATTAGCCATCAAAGATATACAGGTATTTTTATTAGAGGAAAAATGCATGCCATTTTATGAATTGTAATGAGGTTTTGATAAAGAACGTCTGCTACACACCCTTTTTGAGAGTTTAACATCTCTTTTTACCTCATGGCATAGATTTTCATTATAATAAATTAGAATGTTTAATGAAGAGGTAAGATGATATAAGATAAACAGCCACAATATGAAAAGGATAGAAAAGGATCAATATAAAAGACTTAATAAGGCGCTGTACGACCTTGAAGACCTGCTGGAATGTATGGGGATAAAGGAATTTACGCTTAGCCGTGATACACGCAATATGTCGATAGATACTGGAGCTGAGAACGTGGATGCAGATTTACTGGGTCAATTTTGCTCCGATATAGAACGTATACACGCCCATAAATTTGGCGGCACAGACAATAGCTGCTAAGGATATATCTATACATCAATCCCATTTAGCCGCTTATTATTCAGTAAATTTGTGGTGCTAAATTTTTTTATGCAATTATCTGATCTGTATGAGCGTGCGCTCAGGTTTGAATTTTTGAGCGAAGAAGAAGGTGTATTCCTTTTTGAGAACGCCCCCCTTACCGAATTAATGTACGTAGCTAACGAGCTACGAAAGATACAGGTGCCACACGGCAAAGTAACGTGGATCATAGACCGTAATATGAACACGACCAATGTGTGCCTTGCCAACTGCAAGTTTTGCAACTTTTACCGCATACCCGGCCATGCCGATGCCTATATTACTGATATAGACACTTATAAACGCAAGATAGAAGAGACATTCCGCTATGGCGGCGAGCAACTATTGCTGCAGGGTGGCCACCACCCCGAGCTGGGACTGGCTTATTATGTAGACCTTTTTAAACAACTCAAAAACCTTTATCCTAATTTAAAACTGCACGCCCTAGGCCCCCCGGAGGTAGCGCATATCTGTAAAATATCGGGGGTAAGCCACATGGAAGCTATGCTGGCGCTTAAAGAAGCGGGTATGGATAGCATGCCGGGCCCTGGTGCGGAAATACTCAACGACCGTGTGCGCAGGCTGATATCTAAGGGAAAATGCGGAGCACAGGAGTGGCTGGATATTATGCAGGTAGCGCATAAAATAGGCCTCACCACTACCGCGACCATGATGTTTGGCCATGTGGAAACCATCTACGAGCGTATGGAACACCTTGTAAGGGTGCGGGATACACAGGCTAAGAAACCAGAAGGCGCAAAAGGCTTTATCGCTTTCATCCCGTGGACCTTCCAGGATGTGGATACTTTGCTGAGCCGTATACGCGGAACAAAGAACTTAACGACCGCTGAAGAATACATACGCATGATAGCCATGAGCCGTATAATGCTGCCAAATATAAAGAACGTGGCCGCATCGTGGCTTACGGTGGGCAAGCAGGTTGCACAGACGTGTATGCACGCCGGCGCTAATGATTTTGGCTCCATAATGATAGAGGAAAACGTGGTAAGCGCGGCAGGTGCGCCCCACCGCTTTACCGCCAGCGGTATACAGGCTGCTATACGCGAAGCGGGTTTTGAGCCACAGCTGCGTAATCAGCAATATGAATTCCGCAAAATGCCGGAGCATATAGAGGAACAGGTGATAAACTACTAATAATTATTAAATACATAGTTAACAGGCTATCCGCATTGGATAGCCTGTTGTGTTTTTACCCTCTACATATTATTACCTGATGTGCTATATGAATAAATTTTATTAATTTAGCGCATATACTTGCATACTAGTAATGCTTTAATCTCACTTAAATAGTTTTATATGAAAAAGATAAGCACGTTTATAATTGTTTTGGTGGCGGCGATATCGCTCCAGTCTTGCGATAAAATAAAAGACGCCATAGGTGCCAAGTATGATATGAATGGCGCCAGCGCTGATTTCGTAATACCACCTTACAACGATACGTCGGCGCAGCAAACACTCGCCACACAGTCATTCTCTTATAATGCCGACTCTGCAATCAAAAGCGTATCGGGTGGCTTGCTGAGTATGAGTATCGTATCCAGCATCAAGATAAAGTCCATCACGCTTACATTAAGCGATGCTACTACCGCCAGCAACTTCGCCAACTTCAGCTATGCAGGCGTTACATTTAATACCAATGCCTCAAGTAGCTCAACACTTTATACTCTTGCGGACATAACTAACAATCCGGATGTGTATAGCAACAGCCTGACACTTAATGTACCAAGCTCAACACAGAATCTGAAAAGCTATTTCAGCAATAATGTTACCATTACTTATTCTGCCATCGCGAAGCTGCGCCGTGCCACTACCGATTCATTGCATTGCCATGCAAACATTACTTACGAGGTACAGTAATTAGTTTATACCCTTTTACAAACAAAACGACGGACGCCCACTGAGGCGTCCGTCGTTTTTATATAGCTAGTTATTATTCAATACCCTTATTTGTACCTGATGATGGGGCGAGATTAAGGCCGGGTTTGTTGTAGTTTAAGTTACGTTCACGGTTAGCATCCGGTCCATCATATTGAGGGCTGGGTAAGCCTTCATAAGGTGCGCGGGATTCGTAAGAAACAGTAATTACATGCTTACGTGCATAGTAACCAGTGTATGTATTTTCGTTGTCGGTAGCATCGTCTTTATTTTCTACATTATAATAGGTAGTGGTAACGGGTGCGGTTGTTTGTACAGGTATGGCTACGCTTGTGTTTTCGTCTGCGGCACCGCTTGTAGCATTAGCCGCGTTGGGCTGTTCACCACATATCGCATATCCATTGCCCGTCTGGCACACCTTGTAGTTTTTAGCGAATTTACTGCTGCCATTTTCTACTGTGTACATCCTTACAGATGATCCTGCTTTTGCAGTTGATGCAGTGCCGGGTTCCGCTCCGCATGTTTTGTAAGTGCCACCTGTCTGGCACACCTTATAATTCTGATCGTACTGTGATTGTGCGTTTGCGCTGAAGCCGGTAGTACCCGCAATTACGAGCGCTATAATTATGTTTTTCATGGTGGTAAATTTTTTAAGTTCAGTTATTCATTTGTATATACACTTTGTAAAACCGTTCCCGCCCGTGTTAATAAAATCATAAAAGGCTAACCCTTTACGGATCAGCCTTTTACCTTGTGCTGCGGACATATTTTATCGATTTGTCTTAGTGCTTTGCACCCCTGCATTATTTTGCGGTGTACTTATGTATCCCGTATTGTTGCCTAAATAATTATTATACCCGTTTTGCGGTACTGTATTAGGTGCCGGCGGGCGGGTAGGGTCTACATAGTTGCCATTACCTATATAGCTGCCGTTTATCGGCTGTGATGGTTTATTGGTCTGCATACTATTATTACTGAAACTCGAATTATTCTGGTAATAATTAGGCAGTTGATTGGGATTCGGCGCCGGCTTTGCGTTCGGGGTGGGGTTGGGTGGGTTCTGTGTATTTACCTGGGTAACCTGTGCACCTGCGTTCATCAGGCATAAGGCCCATATAATCGGTATTAAGAGTAGCGTTTTCATAATGTTCTGTTTATTCACTTCTATACCTGATAAAAACCCTTCCACCATATACTAATGGAACGCAAAAAGCGGCCTTGCGGGCCGCTTTTAACGCTTTTAATCTCTATCATTATTTCATAGTACCCGGTGCGGTTGTGCTGCCAGGTACTGTGTTAGGCGTGGTTGTGGGGGCAGTTGTGGATGGTGTTGTAGAGTTAGCAGGTGTCATAGTACCCTGATTAGTACTTTTTGTTTTTGTCTTGGTTGTTGTAGCATGGCTACGGTAATTACTATTAGGGGTCTGGGTACTGTTTGTACGGGTGGTATTTTGCAATCCTCCACTGTTGGTATTTGTACTGTTCTGCAATGTACCTGTATTGGTCTGCGGCGTGGTGCCTGTGGCTGTGTTAGTCGTCTGCGCTTGTGTGCCTATGGTTGCCATCCCGGCAATACATAGTGTTAAGATTATTTTTTTCATTGTCTATTAGTTTTGTGGTTTTAGCACTGTAAGCAACAAATATTACACCAGTGAAGCGATTGCAGGCCTGTTAAAGGTTGATTAATTGATAATGTGTGCGTTATGAATACCGGTAGAAATACCGCGGCGAATAGAGTGTAGGAAAACCGCCCTATATAGGTATTGGTTTAAACAATTGCCTATAGCCTGTAATTTCAGTATTTTTGTGTCAAATAATAGTGATATGTTGAAAACAGGCAATACTGTCGTGAGCATTTATACAGAAATGACCCCCAACCCCGAGACTATGAAGTTTGTGGCAAACAAGCTTTTGTACCCGGGCAAGAGCATTGATTTCGCCGAAGAAGCAAGTGCCGCACCATCGCCACTTGCAAAAGAACTATTTGCATTCCCGTTCATACGCAGCGTATTTATAGCAAGCAACTTTGTGACCCTTACCAAAACACCTGACACAAACTGGGACGATGTGATACCAAGCATACGCCAGTTTCTTAAGGAATACCTGGAAGAAGGCAAGGTGGTGATAAACGAAGATCAGATAGTAATAAAGCAGGATAACAATATAGTAAGCGCCGACGATACCGATGTAGTGGTGCGTATAAAGGAGCTGCTGGAAAATTACGTGAAGCCTGCGGTAGAAATGGATGGCGGTGCCATCAGTTTTAAAGGCTTTGATAATGGTACCGTAAAGCTGATGCTACAAGGCTCATGCAGCGGCTGTCCGTCATCTATGATAACCCTTAAATCGGGCATAGAAGGTATGATGAAGCGCATGATACCTGAAGTAAAAGAAGTAGTAGCAGAGGCGGAATAATTTTAACGACCAATATTTACAACCCCGATAGAGAAATGCTATCGGGGTTTTTTGTATGCTAACAACAAACATTTTCCTAACTTAGTCTATGTGTTTTTGTATAGCACTCGCCGTATCGAAAGTAAATGCCGCGAATATCCTGCAGGTTAATGAAGAAACCTGCAAAAGTTGTACAATCTGGCAAACATTAAAAATGACTTTGTAATTAAATAATATGGTAGCTCAGTTGTGTAGTGCGATGCCCTTTTCCATAGTTGGAATTATTCTTGCTTTTTTGGTTGGTTTATTATCTACTCTTATTATTGGGAGAAAATCAAAGAAAGATAAAGCCAAAGAAAACAGTTAATTCTCTACGATCATATACTTGGTCATGTTAACGTAAATCGCGCGCTCCGGACGCTGTAATTTGAATTTGCAAGCAAGGTGAAATGAATTCATTTTCTGAGGTGATTGATATATCTTATTACATCTCCCGATTATCAAATTGCCGAATTAAACGGGAATTATCCTATTTTTATACTCTCCCGCTGTATTACTTTGGCGGTTCATGAACACATAAGCTCAATGAGTATTCAAAATAACTATGTCGCCATTATGGCGGGTGGTATCGGCAGCAGATTCTGGCCCGTTAGCCGCACTGCCTATCCTAAGCAATTTCTCGACCTCCTTGGCACCGGCCGCTCGCTGATACAATGGACTTACAGCCGCTTTAAGCATATATGCCCTAAGGAGAATATCTACTTCATAACCAATGAGCAATATATACAAACGCTGAAGCAGCAGATACCGGAGATCAGCGACGATAATATCATCAGCGAACCATCGCGCAAGAACACGGCGCCATGTGCCGCTTACTTCGCGCACAAAATGATGGCGCTGAACCCGAACGCGAATATCATCATGTCGCCCGCAGATCATCTGATAATGGATGAACATTCTTTTGAACGCACCACCCACGATGCGCTGGATTTCGTGGCGCACCATAAATCGTTGCTGACGCTAGGCATAAAGCCTACGCGCCCCGATACAGGCTACGGCTATATACAATACGATACAGAAGAAGAACTGGACCAGGTATACCGTGTAAAAACATTCACCGAAAAACCATCGCTGGAGCTGGCACGTACTTTTTTAAAAAGCGGCGATTTTCTGTGGAACTCAGGCATTTTTGTATGGAATGTAAAAACGATCATGGAGGCACTGGAGAAATACCTGCCCGAAATGCATGAGGTGTTCAGCCAGGCAAAGGATGTATATAACACCCCTGCAGAGCATGATACGATAGCTAAGCTGTACCCGCAGTGTACCAATATATCTATCGATTACGGCATTATGGAAAAGGCCAAGAATGTATTTGTGATACCTTCTTACTTTGGCTGGTGCGACCTTGGTACGTGGGAATCTGCTTATGAGAACCATGAAAAAGATTACTTAGGCAATGCGGTGTTTGGTGATAATGTGATGGTGATAGACGCGTCTGAGTGTATTATAAAAGCAGCACCCGAAAAACTGGTGATGGTGCAGGGGCTGGAAAAATTCATCGTAATAGATACACCCGATGTGTTGCTTATCTGCGAGCGTAACCGCGAGCAGCAGATAAAGGAATATGTGGCAGAGGTGAAAAGAAATAAAGGGGATAAATTTCTATAGTAAGGTATAAGTTAAAAAGAAGAACCTAAAAGCAGATGCGCTTTTAGGTTCTTCTTTTTAGTGTCGTTGCATTTTACCCTTTCATTTTTAACTGCTAACTTACCATCGCGCTTTTAGCGTTTCACTTTTAACCTTTTACGTTTCATGGGTTTTGCAAACAAGCCAACGGATGCGGGCACTACTATATTCTCTGTGATGAGCGGACTGGCTGCACAGTATAACGCCATCAATCTGTCGCAGGGGTTTCCTGATTTTCCTATCGATGAACATCTGTCATCGCTGCTGCACGAAGCAACCCTTACGGGTTTTAATCAGTACGCACCTATGCCCGGCTTACCTATACTACGGCAGGCAATAGCCGACATCTACAAAAAACGATATGGTATAACTGTTGATACGGATAGTGAGATAACCGTTACCCCCGGCGCTACCTATGCTATCTATACCGCCTTTAGCGTGATACTGCAGCCGGGTGATGAAGTAATCGTTTTAGAGCCTGCCTACGATAGCTATATACCTAATATTATAAAGAACCTCGCAATCCCTGTGCCCGTTGCATTATCAGCGCCGTCTTTTACTGTGGACTGGGATAAGGTGCGCGAAGCGATTACACCGCGCACGAAAGCCATCATTGTAAATACACCACATAACCCCACCGGCTCTATCTGGAAAAGGAGCGACTGGGATATACTCGCCAATATCGTTCGGGATACGGATATCGTAATCCTGTCGGATGAGGTGTACGAGCAGCTTGTATTTGATGGCAAGAAGCATTACTCTGTACTGGAGCACGAAGAGTTGCGTGCACGCAGCTTCGCTTTATACTCCTTTGGTAAAGTGTTTAACAATACCGGCTGGAAGATAGGCTACTGTATAGCGCCACCTGAATACACAAAGGCATTTCGCAGCCTGCACCAGTACCTTGCTTTCTCGGTCAATACACCCGCGCAATACGCACTCGCCCATCATCTGAGCAGCGATACATACGAACCCGTGAACATCCTGATGCAAAAAAAGCGCGACCACTTCCTGCAGCTGATGAAAGATACGTCCTTCACTATACAGCAACCCGCGGCGGGCAGTTACTTCCAGGTGGCCAGCTACGAGCGCATCAGCGACATGCCTGATATGGACTTTGCACAGTGGCTTACTAAGGAACATGGTGTTGCCACCATACCCGTCAGTGCATTTTACAGCGACAAAAAAGACGATAAAATAATCCGCTTCTGCTTTGCGAAGAAAGAAGAAACGCTGGAAAAAGCGGTGGAAAGGTTGCGGAGGTTGTAGAAAACACTTTCATAATGTTTGTTGTATCGAACATTTTATATATCTTTATATGATACATCATATGTTATGTCTACTCGTGGAGTTACATTAATGCCATCTGCGGAAAAGGTTTTGAAAGGCGTGGGCGAAAATATTAAGCTGGCACGGCTTAGAAGAAAGCTAAGTGCAGAGCAGGTATCGGAGCGTGCAGATATAAGCCGCAGCACTCTTTGGCAAATAGAAAAAGGCATACCTACAGTAGCGATGGGCACGTATTGCCAGGTGTTGTTTGTCTTAGGCCTTGAAAAAGATCTGCTTGCCGTAGCGGCAGATGATCTGCTGGGGAGAAAATTACAGGATATAGGATTAATAGTAAAGAAAAGAGCGCCAAAGAGAAAACCCAAGCCTATAGTAAAAGAAGATCAGAGTAGGAATCAATTATAGATATACGTCTTCAAACCATTTCAATGAAATACATCCTACTGACAATCTTACTATTTCTTGTTACGACAACACAGGCTCAGGTATTTACCAAACCGCAGGGACAACCTGCCATTAAATTTATAAAAGCAAATACGCCTGTGGGTCTTATATATCCGGAACCTCATGGTGAACTAGATGAATATGGTTATACAAAACAAATGTTTGCTACAAACGAATGGACAAAAGACACTGCATACTTTGCTTTTTACGCACAAGTCAACAATTTGCAGGAAGGCGATGTGGTTTTCTTAGGGTATTTATATGTCCCGGACGGGTCAAGAAATTACCACCGAATATTTATAGATACGTTTGAGGTGGAAGGTTCTGCAGCTGAGATAACATCCATTTTTTATGCCAATGCGGATAAAGATAAACCGCGTGAATTAGTGATGCTAATAAAATGGCCTCAAAGGCATTACGATATAAAGGGAGACTTTTACGAAACCCGCATTTACGATAATATTGGGCCCGGCCAATACCCTAAAAAGCTGACATTCCTCAAATGGGTTAGTATACAAGTGTCGGGTGGTTTTGAAGGTGACAGGGAAGGAGAGAAGGTTGTCTCGAAATTCAAGACTGCTAAAGAAGTGAAGGAGGGATTGAAAAAATTAACGTATTGATATTGTTGCCACAGACTTACGACTTATAACTCACGACTTAGGACTCAACTAATTCATCTTGAACGGTGCCACAAGCTGAAACTCCGGTATCGTAACAGTGAACATTTCCTTGTCGTAGATGCCTTCCATTTCGTATGTTCCGTACATTTTACCTATTTCGCTGCGCAGATTGCAGGCGCTTACGTATTGATACGTATTGCCGGGCTCTATGATGGGTTGCTGCCCTACTACACCTTCGCCCGATACTTCGCGGTGGGATCCATTACTATCGGCGATATGCCAGTGGCGGGTAAGCAGCTTTACGGGTGTATGCCCCAGGTTGCCGATGGTAATACGATAAGCAAACAAATACTCCCCAGACACGGGATTTGACTGGCCGGCCTGATAGAATGTTTCTACCATTATACTTATATCTTTCGTTACCTGCTGCACCATAGCTTGCGGTTTTACTCTGTAAATATACGTCGAAACTAATTTGGCGGTTTTATATGCCCGCCATTGCATTGTAAAATTTTATTTTACCCTAATGTTAAGGAATAGTAATATCTCCGCTTATTATTAAGCAACCGTAATTTATACCTTTTTGCTAAATCAGGCCCATTTGCATCGCCAGTTTCACAAGGCCGGCAGTATTCTTTACATCCAGTTTTTGGAGTATGCTGTATCTATGGTTTTCTGCGGTTCTGAAAGAGATAAATAGTTTATCGGCTATCTCCTGAGTGGTGTGCTCCGCAACAATGAGCTTCAACACTTCCTTTTCGCGTACGGTTAGCTCCGGCATTACCTGTTGGTCGGGCTTACGGTAGCGCAGTACATTCTGTAGTATATATTCCTTCAGCGATGGTTCTATAAATTCCACACCCCGGTACACTTGTTCTATAGCTTCCACTAATGTTTCTTCGGTAGTGTCTTTTAAAAGATAGCCGAGACAGCCTCGATTCATCATGCTCTTTACCACAGCAGGGCCGTTGAGGCTGGTAAGCGCTATCATACGAACCGCGGGGTATTCTTTTACAATTATGGGCGCCAAATCCTTACCCGATATATCGGGTAATAGCACATCAAGCAGCAGTACATCGGGCTGCTCTTGTTTCAGTCCTTCCAGCAACGCAGCGCCACTTGAATATGTGGCCGTCAATATTATCTGCGGATAACTGCTGAGCATTGCCTTAATGCCGTTCTGTGCCAACGGATGATCGTCAACTATAACTACTCTTATCGGCATCTGTTTCGTTTTTAGTTCGTATAAAAGGTGTCACATTCAGCTCAAAGAAAATAGTGGTGCCTTGCTGTTTATTGCTTTGTATATCTATTGTTCCGCCGAGGGCACGCAAACGACTGTTTATGCTTTTAAGACCCATCCCTTCCCCGGTTATATTTTTATCGTAGCCAATGCCATTATCCTCAACCGAGAACGATACAAATGGTGGGTGATAGTTCATTTGCACCAATGCTTTGGTAGCGTGCGCGTGTTTTATAATATTCTGCAACAGTTCCTGTACTATGCGATACAGGTACAATTCTGTTTCGGGTAGCAGGTGTGGAAGTTCGCCATAATGCTGAAATATTATATTCAGATCAGTGCCCCTGGGAAAGCTTTTACAGCAATAAAACAGCGCATCTGTAAGGCCAGCCTCAAGCAGCATATCAGGCATCAGATTGTGGGCGGTTTGTCTCAGCTCGGTAATTGTGCTGTCTAACTGTATCAATATTTCATCGCCCGTTGTGTTATCTGTACGCATTTTTTTCTCATTGCGCAGTTTCATTTTTATTGCCGCCAGTTGTACCATTATACCATCGTGCAGCTCGCGCGCTATACGGGTACGTTCGTTTTCCTCACCTGCTATTACGGAGCGCAGGTCGTTTATTTCCTGTTGTTGTTTTAGTGTGCGTTCCTTTTCTGTCTGCAGTTTTTCGCGACGTTTATAATTTACCACCACGCTCATAAATAATACGCCCAAAACAAACAGCCCGCTTATTATGGCAAGTATCCATTTATTTTTCTCTTGCAGTTTACTATCCCTGCCGAGCACTTGCAGTTTTCCCTCCGCTATCTCTTTGTCTTTTTCGGCTGTGCGGTATTTTATTTCCAATGTATTGGCGGCGGCCAGGTTAGCATTGTTAGTAATGCTGTCGCGCATATCTGCATACGCCTTTTGATATTTCAGCGCTTGCTCATAGTCGTGCGCGCCGGTATATGCAGCTACCAGCCCCTGGTAAGTAAGCGGCAGATCGCCGGTGTATCCCAGTTGAATCGCCCGTTCCAGTCCGGTTTTCAAGTTAGCTGCGGCTTTATCATATTGTTTCAGCTGCAGGTAGGTATACCCCATGCCGATAAATATTTTATGTAGCGGCGCAATGTTCGTACGCTTGCTCAGCGTCAGCGCCTCATTGTAATAATATAATGCACTATCGGGCGATGCTGCGCTTATGGCCAGTGCGCAGCAATCCATCTGTGCCGTTATAAAATTATTCCGTTTTATGTGCAGCGCATAGGCTTTACGCAGCCAGTTTCTGCTGCTACTATCATTGCCCATGGTGGCAAGCCCTATGCTCTCATAAATGTCGGCTATGCGGTCGCTGTCATTTCTTATCAATGCTATCTGCAGTCCTTTCTGCGAGTAGTATAGTGATTTTTTATTTTGTCCGGCCTTTTGCCATACTGTGCCCAGGTTAGCCAGTATTACCGTATATAAGTCGCTGTCTGCGATTCCCGGTGTCCCCATCACATCGAGCGCTTTATAGTAATAGTAGGCGGCACTGTCGCTCATGCCCTGCATGGAAAAGGGTGATGCCATATTATTACACCATTGCACCATTAGTTGCCGCCGTGCAAACAACGCATGATTACAATAGGGGTATGCCTCCCTGAAGTATACCTTACTTTTTTCAAGCTCTCCTTTATTAAACATATTAGTGCCCAGCCCTAATAGCGCCCGTGCACAGCCATCTATGTATCCTGTGTTTTTGCTCAGTGTATATGCCTGCTGCAGTAATGCTATTGCGCTATCGGCATTGTTATATTGTTTCCGCGACTCCCGTATCAGCCGGGCTATCGCCGCAGTATCCTCTGCCTGCTCTACAGATAGCCGTTCGGGGTAGGTGACCTGGGCAGCCGAGTGCAGTGTGGAAACCCACAAGACCATCATTAATAACAGTATGTGCACGCTGCGTGGCATGCTTAAAGATAATTATAAATGGGGTGACATTATGTACTGAGAGAAAACACTCATTTTAGTAAAAACAGGTGGCATCATATCCTTCACTCCTGTTATCTCTGCTTATCTTGTGAGTAACATACTTACTCACTGTTAAAGTTTTATTTATGAAAAAGTTATCCTTATTTATCATTTTACTGGCCATACTCTCGCTCCAGGCCTCGGCACAAAAACGTAACAACGTTTGGGCTTACGGCGATAGGCAGGGAATGGATTTCAACAGCGGCACCCCCGTACTGTTCAATACCTCTATACATACACTGGGCGGCAGTGCGTCGGTATGCGATACCAGTGGCCAACTATTATTCTACACGCAGGGTGATACTATCTTTAATAAGCTAGGCACTATAATGCCAAACGGCTCAGGTATCATTGCACCTTATGCTTCTAACTCCACACCACAGTCATCGCAAGGGCAGCTTATCGTACCTTTTATTAATAACCCTAACAGGTATTATGTATTCTCTGAAGAGATCGTTACAGATGATATCTTCGGTGGAGATACTGCAGCAGGCAGGCTTTTTTACTGCGTAGTGGATATGACGCTCGATAGCGGGCGAGGCGATGTAGTAAGTGGGTTAAGGACAGTTGAGCTTGACTCCGCACTTACTTCCGAAAAAATGATCGCCATCCCCGGCGACAACTGTAATATCTGGCTGCTGGTGCATTCGATCTATAGCAACCGCTTCAAAGCATATAGCATTACCGATAGTGGTATAAGTACTACACCTGTAATTTCAGATAGTGGTAACTCATCGATGTATGCTTTTGGTAAAATGAAAGTATCGCCTGATCGCACAAAGCTGGCTGTGAGTAATTTTCTTTTCAGCGAATACGGGCTGGAGCTGTATGATTTTAATGCGGCTACGGGTATGGTATCTAATCCCATTGTTATAGACACACTGCAGGAAAGTATCTCTGATTGTTTCTCTCCTGATAATTCAAAACTATACGTTACCAGTTTTGATGGTGGTAATGGCGCACTTTACCAGTTCAATCTTAGCCTGCCGTCCATTACAGCTGTTATTGCTTCCAAAACATTACTGTTCGAACTGGGCGGACCGGGATGTTCTGTGTATGATGCAAAACGCGGGCCTGATGGAAAAGTGTATGTGAAGATGCCATATTCTGCTCCTGTTAATGATACCATAGGCTGCATTAATTTTCCTAACCTTGCGGGTACCGCCTGTGGCTTTACTAATGCTGCACTCGTATCGGCCGCACCTATATTTTTGGGTAATGGCGACCTGCCAAATGAGGTAGTGGAAATGATACACGATACTACCTACGCAAGCAGCACATTATCCCTGCCGGCCGGCGACAGTACTATACTCACCGCAACCACCGGATATACCACATATATGTGGAGCACAGGCGATACCTCGGCGGCTATTACCATTACGGATTCGGGCACATACTATGTTACCTGCATTAATTATTGCGGCCGCCATACCGATACATTCTACGTTACACAACCGCTTAGTGTTACGAATGTAAATGCGCAAAGCGCCCTGGCCGTATATCCAAATCCCGCTAAGACAAACATCACTATATCACTTACAAACGCAAGCCTGCCCGGCAATATAAACATTACCGATATGACCGGTAGAATAGTAAAACAAGTAGCAGTACATAATACCACTACAAATATCAATACTGCTTCGCTTACTCCCGGTATATATAACATCACATATACAGGTGGCGCATCAGCAACACGTCAGCAAGCGCATGTTGTTATCGCGCGTTAGCAGTAATTTTTAATGACAAAAAGCCGCGCTGCAAAATTTGCAGCGCGGCTTTTTAATCAGGATATTGTTGCTCTATGCTTTTATAATAGTCTTGTTACAGTTTCGCTATCGTTAACCGTGTAGTGCCATCACTGGATAGCGTAAAACCAGAGCTAGAGGACGCGTTCGATACCTTAACTGTAATTGTATCGTTTGCCGCCATATTTACGATTGCTGTTGTTGAAGCCCTACCCGCCGGTGAAGGAAGATTTATAGAACCTGCTCCGCAACCTACAGCTACAATGCTGGTATTTTGTAGTATAATCGGATATGCGACAGAGGCAGCTGTAGGTGCAAGGGATACGGTAACTATATAAACACCAGCAACTGTAGCTTTAAAAACACCACTTATAAATGTTCCGTCTCCGGTAGGTATGGTACTTGCCGTTGGAAACAGAACGGTTGTTGGTGCTACCCCGGTTCCACCTGCAGTTATTGTCTGGCCGGTACCAGTTGCCGATAAAATAAATACAGCACCACCACTTACCGGTGTAGTGAACGCACCTGCCCCATTAAGAAAAGTTGTTGCCGTGCCTGAGCTTGTACCTAAATTAGCCACGGGTATCACGCCGTTTATGTTCCCCGCAGTGAGGCTTGTCAGTGCAGCTCCATTCAATGCGGGTAATGTTGTTCCCGTAAGCGTACCTGCTGCTGCGGTAACGGTTACATTGGCGCTGCCGTCAAATGATGTACCGTTAATAGTATGTGCTGTTGCTAATTTTGTTGCAGTGCCTGCATTACCCGTTACAGATCCATTGATAGGATTGGTAACGGTAAGGTTTGCAAGCGTACCCACACTTGTTAGCGATGATGTAGTAACTCCACTTGCCAGCGTGCCACCCGTAAGTGTACCCGCAGCTGCAGGCGCTGTTATATCCGCAGTGCCATCAAAGGCTACTCCATTTATATTGCGTGCTGTTGCCAGTTTTGTTGCTGCGCCTGCATTACCTGTCACAGATCCGCTAATAGCAGCAGATACCGTAAGGCCGGTAAGCGTACCTACACTTGTTAATGAAGATGTGGTAACACCACTTGCAAGTGTACCACCTGTAAGTGTACCTGCCGCCGCTGGTGCTGTTATATCCGCGGTGCCATCAAATGCTACGCCATTTATATTGCGTGCTGTTGCCAGTTTTGTTGCTGTGCCTGCATTACCTGTTACAGATCCGCTTATAGGATTGGTAACAGTAAGATTTGCAAGTGTACCCACACTTGTTAATGAGGAGGAGGTAACACCACTCGCTAGCGTACCACCTGTAAGTGTACCCGCCGCGGCTGCAGATGACGGAAGATTTGTAAGTTGTGAACCATCAACAGCAGGAAGCTGGGCCGATCCGTTGAGTTGTACTAATTGATTTGTGCCATTAAATGCATTGCCTTGTGTTGTGACATTCGCCGGTGTGCTTAGCGGCTGCCATGTGCCTGCGTTGTAAAAATAAAAACCAGCAGGGGCA
>Ga0105239_10001805_pt1 | contig 28130 bp, 33 predicted proteins | sample KBSC44metaG_FD_92761 | JGI IMG/M metagenome (GOLD analysis project Ga0105239, IMG submission 92761) | Corn rhizosphere microbial communities from Kellogg Biological Station, Michigan, USA - KBS C4-4 metaG | ecosystem: Host-associated > Plants > Roots > Rhizosphere > Soil | place: Michigan, USA...
AGCCCGTTACGAGGCCTCATGGCAAGCCTCCATCGGTTTCTATAGATGATGATTCGCCCTCGTCATGGCAAGATCTTCGACTCCTCCACCAACTCTATAAATATGTGAGCCACCACGAAGATGCGCCTAGGTGCCTTAACCCCCACTGTGCAATCCCTTCTTCAGCTTTAACGCCCGGTGAAACCTACTAGCACAAGCAGGGAGCGGTATCAAAATCTTATTTTAGGCAGATTGCTGCGACTTAAACCCTGGCTCATGCCCAGAATGGCTATGCAGCACCCTGCGACCAATGGTGAATCCACAGTCACATCGATCTCTGCAACGGAAGGTCAGACTGTAAATATATCTGAAATAACATATATATCGTCGTCGCATCCGTCCTGTGGCAGCAGCTTCTACTACCAACGTTGACCAAGCCACTTAAAGCCAACACCAGCACATTCGAACCTACGGCTCTTCCCATAACCAAAATACCGCCATTATGTCCAACAACCTCACCTACGTTAGTCCCGTTGATGGCCTAACGTATATATACGGCGGGGACGGTGCCAATTGCACTGTCGCAGCCTGTCCTATCGAGTTCAGTGTTTATGGTTATCGTCCTTCACTCCCATTCTCGTCTACTCTCATCGCACTGTACACGCTGTGTATGATTGTTCAGATCTATTTCGGCATCCGATACAAGAAGTGGGGATTCATGGTAGCCGTGTGTCTGGGGTGCATCAGTGAGATTGTTGGCTACATTGGCCGTATTCTATACTGGCAAAACCCTTGGAATCAAGCAGGGTTTATCATTCAAATTGGTAAGGAATACATATCGTGCCTTTGGGAACCGTACGACTGACAATCATAAAGTGCTCATCACCCTCGCTCCTGTATATTTTTCTGCAGCAATTTATGTTCTCATCTACCAAATTGCTTGTTATATCGATCGGTCGGCATCACGCGTCAACCCCAAGTTCTTCTATTGGGTATTTATCCCGGCAGACATTATCAGCTTAATCCTACAAGCGACTGGCGGCGCCTTATCCTCCACGTCAAATGGCGCATCTCAGGAAGGTGTCAACATCGCTCTCACTGGTCTGATCTTCCAAGTCATCACTCTCACCTTTTTCTCCATTTGTGTCTTGGACTACATGTATTGCAGCCGCCGCACGTGGATGGCCGTCAAAGTTCCCCGCCGCTTTGTCAACTTCTGCGTCTGGCTTGCGCTCGCGACTATATTCATCATCATTCGATGCGCGTATCGTGTTTACGAACTCAGCGAAGGCTACTCGCGCCACAGTGAAGCACTGCGTGATGAGCCGCTGTTCAATGCCTTGGAGGGAGTGTAAGTCCCTTACCCATTGCCTTGTCTAAAACGAAAGCTGATACTGATCGCTTGGGTAGCATGGTCATTCTCGCCGCATGGTGCCTCGTACCTGGCCATCCTGGCTTCGTCTTCAAGGGCAACACTACCCTTGCGAGCGGTTCCCCGACCCAAAGTCGGACTCAGACGTACGCCTACGACCCTATACTGCCAATGACTCAGCGACAGAAAGCAACCACGCCTGAGACTGCACAACTATGCGGGCATGAAGGTGATACGGTTTGAAATATGCCCTGCGACTCTGTTATGGCATGGTTTCGCAGGAGGGTAGAACCACTGATGATACGATCAACAAAGACAAACCATTATTCGATCAGTGCTGAAGGACGACGCAACAATCTGGAGCTGGGGTAATTCTGCAAATGAGGCTTCTATAGGTAGACAGATCGAGCACACTCGACCTGCTTGACACCACACCTAGCACATTTAGAAGCAAGTGCATCTTTTGTAAATACATTCTGAACTTGCGCAGCCTTCAACGGCCACAGCACCTCTTGTTCGCGGCCTGACGCGGCTTGCTGAACATGGTCGATGCTAAGAATAGTTAGAGAGTCTCCAATCATGGTGGTTGATGGTATTCCTTTGAGTGCGCCATCATAGTCAGATGGACCTCCTGCAAGGAGGAGTCGCTTTCGCGGTGGCGTGTTGTGGAAATGCGGCTACATTGAAGCATGCGAATCCAACGCGGTCTGCCTTTAAGTGGCACTCTATTCGCTCTCGCGGTCCATCGGCGCCTGGTTGACGGTTCGCCAGGACCAGTGAGGCGCCCCGGAATTATTGAATCTATACCAAAAAGAGCACTGGGGTGCGATTGGCCCAAGCCACTATGACCCGCTGCTTGACTTCATGGATCGTCTACCAAATCTACAGTGGCATGGGGCGGATAGAGGATAGGTCTGCGGTGGCACGAAAACATCTGCAGATCAATGGAATCGCTTAGGGGGTTTTAGAAGACAGGCCTTGCCCAACAACGTTGAGATTCCGAGCTTGGAGCCAAGCTGGACTAAATTGCGTCCACCACTCAAGGAGCAGATCTCCTTGTAACAAACGCCAAGCAGTGACGGTGACATCGCCTCGAATTTCCTCGCAACGCAATTTGTACATGACCCACGCTCACGACCCATCAAGTCGGATTCAGAAGGGGAAACCTTCCGGTGCAAAATGACTTGAGGGCCAATACGAAGACATTGGCCGTAGAAGTCAGGATACCAACTTCAGCCCTCCCGGGATCCTCGTGGCCACCTGAGCAGATCCAGTACCACTCAGCGATCCCTATAAGAAAGACGGATTTGCAAAAGCACTGCTGAACCGGTTTCATTCACCCCAAGGAGTTTTGAGGACCCGCAATCCGCATGGTGGCCGATTGCTCTTGTTGGATGACGAGATAGCAAATGCCAACTAAACATCGGAGTAGTGCAACTATGGCAAATCACACCTACCAATGATTCGGAGGCCGATTTGATATCAGCAGTGAAGTCTAAAGGTGTGCCGATGACGACGGAAACAAGAGACTCAAAATGTCCAACCCCGTCCTTTCCCCTTGTACCTGCAGCAACCATGAATTGCCTGACAGCCTCCGAACCTCCAACGCCTACGTTAGAATCAAATAGTGCCACAGCCGTAGAGAAATGTCCACTCCCAGACGCCTTCGATCCAATCTCGAGGCCATGGTCCACACCAAAGCGGCCTATTCCCACCGCCTAGCGCCTTGCTGTCGCTATCGTCCCCTGCCTCAGCATCTCCCGCCTCCATCAACGCCACTCCATTTCGCACTTCGTAGCGATACACAATTCGCTTCATGACACGTCGTATTCCCGACCTTGTATCCAGCCCCAGCGTCACGGCTCCACGCGCAATATATAGCGGCCAGAGACAGTGGTACGCCAGTGCGATCTCGGCAGCGTCTTTACCGGAGCTGTTGCGCGCAGAGAAGGCTGAGTCGAGAATCCGGAGTGGAATGGAGGCGAGAATGTCGCTTACCAAGGTTTCGAGGCTGCTGGCGGAAGAAGGTGCCAGCAAGATTGAGTCAGATGGAGCTTGTGGGAAAGGTAGCGTGGAGGCGCGATGTAGGATCGTGTTTATGAAGATCCGGGTGACGCGATATGAGTTCCAGAGACGTTGTAGGTGAGGATCGGGATAGCAATGGAGCTGAGTTGGAAGGATCTTGGCGATCGAAAGGGTGTGATTCGTCTCGCTTTCGTGGAATAATGCTGACATGTGAATGTTGTCTTTATCGATGGTCGTGTAGCGGTAGTTCTCAGGTAAGCTAGCTTCCCAATCGAGCAGCAACTGGTTCATGTGCTTGCATTCAGCGACCAGAGAATCGATGATGCCCTCAGACTTATCAGACAGAGTCAATGTATGGAATGCACGGTCACGAAGGTACGCAACATTGACTGCCAAGCGGCCGAGACGCGTTTCGGCGGGCAGAACAACACCACGAGGAATTGAAATTTCTCGGTGGAAAAAACCGTCTGACACTGGATCATTAGCAGGGTTGCGTAAGAGGAAACCACGGACGACGGCAAAAAGCCGTGAGAGTACCGGGTCCTTGTTTATCTTGTCCCATCCATGTTGGCGCAGAAGCTCACTAGCTCCTCTTACGTGCTTGAGCCATTGCTCCGTTGGAGATGTGCTTTGCTCGAGCAGGCTCTCCACGACAACCATAAGCACGCAGGCTAGGAGCGTCTCGTTCTTGACTCTCTCCTCTTCATTTCTTATTGCCTCCAGTAGCTTTGTGATTGCTTCTCCGTAGGCACGAGAGGCCCGCTCACGCAGCATCCTCGTATCTTGGCCCATAACACAAAAAGCTGAGATAGCCATGGCCGTTGTTACCTTGGCCAGGGCTGATGTGGATAGTGAGTGAAGGTATAAACGAGGGACTAGTTCGAGATGCCCTACAACTCGCCCAACGGATAGAGGCTCAACTATCATAGCAGTAAGAAAGAATGTTATAGCTCTGTTCTCGACGGGTTGGTCAGGATTGACAGAGATCCCGTTCATCAAAACCCCCGCGTTCATCGGTGACAAGCCACCAATGCAACCATGCTGCATTGACGACGATTCAGAAACTGGACTAGCTTCTGCCGTTGAAGGGGCAGGTGACTCTGTCGCTTTCTGTGCACTGGCTGCATGGATCCGCTTGGCTCTATGGATCACCGCAGCCGTCTGGTCACGGAAGAGTACGTTGCTATGGTCGGGATAGCCGAGGCACTCGCGCCTTGAATGGGCGCACTGATGGCATGTTGGACGCGTCTCATCACACTGGTAGGCTGTGAGTTTTATCCTTAATCTGGTCAGGGACAACAATAGGGCACGATACCTTGATACGACGTTGCCGGCACGTTCTGCAGGCTGGGGACAGCTTGCTTTGGTAAACCATCGTTAATAAACGCACTTTGACAAGTCCAGAGTAGAAGAGCAGCTGATGAGCCCTGAGGTTCAGCAACGATATATCTGGACAATGGACCACTCGTTGGTGTCCAGAGTTATGTGATCAAGGGTCAATCTAACTAGTATGGAGGGACAAGTTCCACACAATTTCCCAGGCACCCAGTGCGACTGCAAATTATGACGACACAAGGCGATGACTTGGCAGCTTGGCGATCTCCGTCGCCTTGCTTAGTGCATTCATTATATGCACTTTGTATGTAGACAGACGCCCTGTAACCAGCGCTCCTAATAGTCCATAGACTATCCGTCTAGTTTACTACTCTCAGACAGTTGGGTGGTCCAGTCTAACCTTGCCAGACTGACCATTAGTCTAGTCTGAGGACAGTAGACCAATAGTTAATATAGTAAATTTGTAAGTAAATGAATTCTCTCTTCTTCTATAGTCTATCCTTTCCTCTAAATCTAAACCTCTTTATTTAATTATGGATACTGTAGGAGAGAATTAACTCTATAACCTTGCCCCTAGAGCGAATCTTCGATAACGCGGCTAAGAAGCTGTACCCGAGATTGGCACTATCCGAAACCTTAGCAAAATCTAAAAAGGGGGACACCAACAACGGGAACGTTCTATCGACGACATTTGCGAGGCCCGCAGAGAATTCTTAAACTCATTCACCTACCTCTGCGACATCGAGAAAGGGGGAACAAGTGTAACCGCTGCCAGATTGCAGAAGCTTCTTCATAGCAATATACTTTGGTTAGCGGCGAATGAAGGAATAAGTAGAGATGTTAAAACATATGCAGAAAGGATTCTACGGCGATCGAAGGAAGTGGATTTAGAAACTCAAAAGGCCGTCCAAGGCGACGTTTTGCAGTTAGCGGTAGACAAGTGCGTTCTTCGAATTCAGTTTTATACCAGGACGAAATGCAGAAGTACGCAAGGAACTGCAGAATGCAACTGAGGCAAGAAATCCGCGATGATACGGGTACGATAGCACCAGCCTGTGATAAGGGCGAATGCTAACCTTTTAAGTGAGATTGCTTCGGTCAAAGCTCAGGAAGCTTTCGGAACCACCACCAAGTTTAACTCTCGCAGACCTTGTTGACCTTTGCTATGCTTTGCGAGGAGCAGAAGTCGATGAGATCAGGAGAAGGTCGAACGATGTGGAAGACGATTTTAGCCGACTAGCACACTACATTGGCCGATTGGGTGCTACCCGATCTTCTGTAAACACTGTTGTTAGAGCGATGATTACAGTTCCAGCTCTCCGCCAAATCCCTGATATTCGCACAGTCAAAGCACCGGAGCACCGAGAGGTGACGATCGAACAAGAATATATAAGCCCATATGAGATTGTGAGGGCGATATGTAAAGAGTCTAAGTCTCAAAATCCTTTACCGATTCAATCGGCACTTCACACTGTTGTTGACCTCGATCTCCCTATGAATAGCAAGATCCGTGCTCATCTTGCTTTAAGGAAAACGATTGTGACCGGGGTGCATGCTGAACTACAGATTGCAGACAAGTTCAGTCGACAACAATACATGAAATTTGTGGATGATGATAAGTACATTGGTTGCAGCAAACCTGCCTGATACTTCTGCCACAGTTGGCTCTCCAACCACAAGCACAAGTATGTTTTGCCAGCAACGCACCAGAAGGTTATTCCTGGTTGTCGCGGGCCGGACAGTGACATTAATGAAACCGGAGCAACAGTTTAAAAGGAAATGTACTCTAAAATGTGTGGAGCGCTTGGTGAAGACATCCTGGAATTTCTTCTCAATTCGCAACATGGAGGCGTACGTCTTGGAGACGGATATATGTCGACGGAGGGTTCCAGCCGTGCACCAAGCCAAATCTCAGCAAGACAATTTTTGACAGCATCATCATGAGGAAGGAAGAGTTTGCTATTGGCCGTAGGATAACCGCAACTGGATCTGGACGAAAAGACTCTGGAACTTTTTGCCTGTGATGTTGGCTGTTCTAGTTCTCTTATCAATGCCCGGACAAAATGATCTTTTCTTTCCGCTTTTGCGTCCTGTAGAGGTCTCCTTGCGACGCAAATGAGACTTTTCGTTGATATACGTGAGATTTGACTACTAAATATGGTTTGACCACCTACTTGGTGCAACGGATTCTCCAAAGCTCTATAGATTGCACTACACGAGAAGATTAAGCTAGAGGACAAGAAGGAGGAGCCCTGAGGGCAAGGACGGTGCTGTATACATGTGAGGAGTATACCCATAATAAGGCTGCACCAGCACTAATCCATAGTAGCCTGAGTGATTTCGATGTAAGTTAATTAATACTCGAGCAACTATTCTATCTCTAGGTAGCGTACTCAAAGTCTCGAGTAAGGTATAATAGTAGCTTCACATAATAGTTAAATAGTACATAAATCTTAAGCACGTTATAGTCTATATAGACAATAACGTAAAAATATAGCAGGGCAATGAGGTCTTTCCAGGTCCATTATAGCTGGTAATCTCTGCTTAGTAGTCGAGCATAATTGGTGGATTCACAGAGAAGCCGAGGTCATTCTAGCGAACAGCAATCCCAATAACGACTCTACTCTCCAGTAAATAATTCTTTTAAATGTGTTTAGGTAGAAATTGGTTTTGCAATCCCCTGTACACGGGAAGCCGTCATCCATCAGCTGGTGGGCTTTGAGATGATACGGCCGAGTGCTGCGGTGCCATCATGTGTGACTTCGTCTGCATCACTTTCTGCTTGAGCGTCAATCATGCAAACGCGAACTGAAATTGACGCAACAAACCTAGAAGTAACCTCCTCCTTGTTTTGGTAGTAGAACCCGTACTCGGCTCCCGCAGCCACATTTCCTGGGCACTAGGCCTCCGTGCGGATTCATTGGCGACGAACAGCCAAGATCCTCACCGATGTGGAGAGCTGCCTTGGGAAGCCAGGCAACACGGGCCTTGAGCCAATTGGCATCAAGAGAAATACGAGGACATCAACTCAATTCATAAAGTTTCGAATACGTCGCAGGAATGTTGCTCCGACGTCCAAATCATAAAAACTCAAGATCCTAACGGTTGAAGCTCGTTCAATTTTAACCAGCCGGCTATTCTTCAAACCACAGCAGATCCAACTCTTCTGAACAGAAAGCTTGAAAACCTCCGGACCATCATAATGTCGATCCCCTCGAATTACCAGACAACCATCTTCATAAACATCCCAGTTGCCGATCTCCAAGAGGCGATCAAATTCTACACCACCCTGGGCTTTGTGCAAAACAAGACCTTCTCTGACGAAAATGCCTCCATGGTTTCGATCCCGATGGATTTCCATCTCGACAAGCCCGATCAAAAGGCGGCCCATACGTCGCCACTTAAAGTCATGCTTCTGAGCCAACCATTCTACAAGGGCTTCCTCCCAGAAGACAGGGAGATGGCGGATCCCGCGAAGGTCAGCCAGACGCTGCTGTGCATCAGTATGGCGTCGAAAGCGCAAGTGGACAGCTTTACCGAGAAGGCAGGAACCTTGGGTGGCAAGGTTGACCCGTGCAAGGTACAGGACCACGGTTGGATGTATGGTCGTTCCTTCGCTGATCTGGACGGTCATATCTGGGACGTTACCTGGATGGATCCCAGTGGTTATGAAGGGAAGGAGTGAATGCGATGGAACGGGGCCCTTGCGGTGGTTGACGAAGGACATGATGCCGCTCGTCGCGTCACGTCATTTAGCAAGGGGCTGCTTAGGACAGAAACGATTGAAGCAATCCAAATTGTACTTAGGTTTCACCATGGGGTATGCTTATCACCGGACGAAGTCGTTTGCAAGTTTTCGTGCATCATTGTCCCAAAAACTCAGCTTCCATGGGCTTTGCTTTCCCAAGGGAATGTTGCCCCGCCAAGCTCCTCCATCTTCGTGCTTCTCATGTACGCTTCCACAGAGACAGCCTTAACCCCGGGATACTTTTCGTTGTCGTAGTCTCGACCCATGAGAGCTCTGCCGCTCAAAGTAAAATAGTGATACCAACTTGGAATATTTTGTTAGTAATAGTCTACTGCTATCCCAGAAATGAAGAGCCACTTACTAGAAAAGATATTTGAAAACCTCCGGGCCGTATTTCTCTCTGTCTTGAATCATCGCAGTACGCAGTTCTTCCAGGGTACCTTTTTGATACAAATTCGGTTTTTTGCTGTACACCTTCTCGAATGTGTTCGCCATGTCTTTGGTGCTGATGACACCACCGACAACTAAAAATAGAAAATCAGCTTTTTGGGACCTGGTACGCAACTCGCACAGGGCGCCATCTTACAGCGCAGAACACCAACGGCCTCGGAGTCAAGACACACTGCTGCGGTATACTGTGCAGCGTTCCGATAGGAGGTACACTCCCACACTTCGTCTCCTGTGCCCCAGTAGCTGAAAGTCAAGTTCTCCGGGTCCCAGATCCTGAAGAATGGCGCGAATAGGATGTCTGTGAATCCTCCGATCAGCACGTGGACGCCCTTGATGCTCTTCTTCGTAGCGAGATATTCATAGACGCGCTGGCAAGGCTCTTTAGCGAACAACTCGCCCATCTGGAGCTTCGTCCAGTCCAAAGACCAGTCCGAGGCAACATAACGAGGAACCCCTTCTTCCTCCGCAATGTCAATCAGAACCTTTTGCCCTTCAATCATCAAGTGGGGGTCGCCGAGGTAGCAACAGACCACCACATCAGTGCCGCGCACAAAACTGCGGATTGTGTCGACGTCGAAGGCATCGCCTTGAAACAGCTCGATGCCCGGTAGAAATGAAGTATCGACCTTGGATGGGTCCCGTGCTAGGCCTCTCAATTTCACATCTGCTGAGGCCTCGAGGAGTGAAAGAGCCAGAAGTCGCCCGAACTTTCCTGTGATTCCTGCTATTCCGATCGTTGTTGGAGACATGATTGTGTTGATAATGTATATAGCTGTGTTAAGTGGTGGAAGAAGAGGCTAATTAGCTGTCTTCGAGGGAGGAGTGTTCAGGTTTTATATATCTCGAACTCATAGACCCTGTAAAAGAAAAAGGCATGAAAAGCATGGATACAATATACGAATATCTCCACCTCCTGCCATAGCAAACAAACTATATCAATTGGCGGGTACGCATATGGCCGGCTTTGTCATCCATCGGCCTCACGAAGAGCCGAATGTCGATTCGAAATCCCTTCAAAGGACTGACCTGTAAGGGTTCAATCAGATCCAGCCTCGACAGTTTCAATGGTGGGATGATTGAATGCCAGGTGAATTATACACTCACCTGACTAAATGAATGAAGAGATCTCTCCTCCGTCGTCCTTTTCCCGATCACGTGAACCGCGCCTCTCCGATGGCTCAAGTGCGTGAGATGAGTGAGATATACTCGAATGAAAGTACCATATCAGAACCTTAAAAAGGAACATGAAACGCGTAGGTGATTTCTAAGAAATGGTAATTTCCGTATGTTGCAATCGTTCGACTCAAAGCAATGGCTGAGTTCCCGATAACCTTGACCACCACGGGGGTTTACCATGTACCCAGGATTCCCACTCCTGCAGTCGACAAGGTCGCCTCCTTGCTTCAGCAAAATCATGAAGACTTCCATGTTTATTGGAATTTCAAAGGCTATCATAACCATCAAGTACATTACCTCTTGACGGCCTTTGCCCTTGGGCCAGATCCTGGAGAATTGCAAACAGCTTTTGATATCAACACTGGGTATCAAAGACGGAGACTTCTGCTCGATGAAGATCTGATCCAGAAACTGTCCTATAACAGATATTTCAAGGCTTTGTTGGGGTATGACGCTTGGTTCAATGACTATACCGTCTTCTTCAAGCGAAAATTTGAGCAGGATGGATGGCAAAATGTCGTGAATGAATACCTTTTCTCGCGCAGCGAGATTGCCGAGGAATTGCTCGTCAGGCTCTTTGCTGGCAGGCATATGAGGTCTTCTAACTCCTGATGAACCTTGAATGATCTAACACTCACAAGGGGTGCTCCACCCACTCATTCATTTTGGATTTGGGATCGAGTTTGAACAGCAAGCCATCATTGCCGAAGGGCTGGCACAAGCTGTCTGTCCTAACGATTTCTTTGGACCCTTCCTTCTTCAATCGGAAGAGTTAGCGAAAGGCAGGGAGGACGAACATCCCAGCTCCTTGGTAGACCTATTGTGTGAGATTCGGCAAGATGCTGCCCTCTATGACGAAAAATATTGGGACGGTGGCGATTCCCTCAACGAAAAGATTGTGTCTGATGCACCAGCCAAACTCTATGAGATTGCTGCTAAATGGAGGGTTAGTGTTGATGAAATCGAGGAGAAGACCGCTGAGATACTCAATACCGTGGCATGGATGGCGGATGCCGTTCAGCGACCTAGCAAAATCGTCAAGCTTGACTTTTTCTTCATTCATAATGTCAACGCTGGCATTTTTTTTTACCGCATTTAACAACCAGCCTTGGTTGAGTCCTGAGAATAAGGCTCGACTCCTGGAGTGGAAAGGGAGGATTGATTTGCTGAACCACGCCCTCCCGGTTAGCACCAGAGTTGTATCCTGATGAAATTGCCAACTATGCGCCACTTCGCAAGGACCTGACATGGCCTCTGCTGATCCAGAAAACGAATCAACTGACACACGATGACGGACACATTGCCAAATTGATTCGCGCATTGGCCCACGGGCAAGAGATATCTGCTGCGTATGAAGCAAGACCGGAACTGGCTGCGAGGTTCCCGTTGAAAGGTCAAGGGTGGCTCCAGATTGCAAACATGGCCTTAGATACGACCACTGAATTACGGACTCCTAACCGTTGGGTCAGGGGAGCTGGTGGAGCAAAGAATTGGGAAAAGTATGCTGACAGGTGAGGACAAGCCAGGTTGCCAGGGCTTGCGCTTTCTTGGGATATTAAAGGGCTTAGTCAAGCACTCAAGTTGCCAGTTTTGTACACCTTCACCATGAAAATGGTTTCCAGGTTGTCCAATTTCTTCGATACGCAGGAGTGCAGGGTATTCTTAGCGGCCAGCCCAGGTTGAATAAATGCGCGACCCCTCTCCCGATGGAAAGGAAAGGAGGAGGGTTATATATAGATATAACTAGGTACACGGGCCTAAGCCAGGTGTTGCCTTCAGTGCCACCCAGCGAGGCCAGGTGCCCATAACTGCCTTGGCTTGCCAAAGTCGGTGAGCTTTGCTAGATACTCACAGGGATCGAGGGGCCCTGAGGCGCCGATGGAGCCTAGGCAACCCCCTCTAAGCCCAAGGCCTTTACACGGAGCCCTTCCATGTCCCCGCCGCCTTAAGTACCCCGCAAGGCGCCCCATTTTTCACATCGTCACGCATTCAAAAATTTTTGTCGATTTACACGGCAGTCATGTCAATGGGGCAGAATCGAGGTCTTGCACATCAAATCCCAATACTACTCCTGTCGAATGCTTCTAATATTGGAGAACTGCAATTATAGGATCTGATTTAATGGGTAGGTCAAGTACAAGCTGCGAGGAATGCCAGCGTCAGCGCCTTGGGTGCAACGCCATACAACAGCCTGGACGCGCATGCTACAACTGTGTCCGCAGGGGCGCCACTTGTTCAATGACATCGAGGAAGTCTACGACAAGAGGTCGTGCAAGAGTGCGTGTGGACAGACGTGAACATCTTCCACAAAGCGAAGCTTCAACTGAACTTATTGAACAGATCGCAGGCTCAGGCCGAGATAGTGACACTTTCGAGATAGGCGATGACGCTTCCCCGGCGTTACAACCATTTTCTCCGAGCTATGCAACACCAGTATCGTTGTCAAAAAGCTCGGATTCGCTAGCAAAATGTCAACAAGTGTGGAGACTACATCGCCTTCTCTGGAATGTATATACAACTATCCTGGAACCGCGAATTGGACTATCGGTTGGAGGGAGCGGTTGCCCATTTACTGCCAACAATCCTGTGCGTCTTCTCGTCATATCCGTGGTGCCGAATTGACCAGTGTCCAGATTCCTACTCGAATTTCCAGGTTGATGATCGAATTGGACAAGCGCTCTTCTGCTCTCGATAGAACTCCAAATCGCAGCCACAACCCTTCGGTTAGCGATGAGATTGAGCGGAGTGCAGATTGTATCATCAATCGAGCTTTGATATATGCTGTTTATGCTTATTCTGTGCGCTGGCTGGACCTCAGTGAAAATCAACACCACCAACATCCACAATCACAACGCAAACTCGCTCACTTGAAAGAGGAACTAGCTAACAGCTTTTGGCTCCAAGCACGGAAACAAATATATCTAGTCTTGTCAAGACCATCGTACCGCTCTATCCTGGCGCTGTACCTCTTCGCCATGATCCCGAGCTCACCAAGAAACAGTGGCGATAACCTTGAAGACCATTGTATAGAGGCGGCTCTGAGTCATCACAGCTATCTGAATTCTCGAAGAGCACAGAAGCCATTCAATGCTCGGGACTCTATCACCAGTCTATTGGAAAGTGCTCTTTTGTCGGGGACTGGCCCATACTCATCGCAGCCGGATTCACCGCCAGATGCTGATGAAATGGAGCGTTTATCCATGTCCAGCCTTGCATACTGGTTCGGAATCGTATCAGACACTACTAGAGCCTTAACGCGATGTCGGCCATCAATACTACTCCCACCCGGATGCGATAGCGAGACGAAAGTGTGGACTCCTGTCCGAAACCGCACGCAAACGTTCAAAATGCAATTTGACCCACTTCGTCAACTCCAGGCACCTGTCCGAGAGGACCAGCTCACCGAGATCTTACAGCATGCTCTTGCTTATAAGACCTTAGTCTGGGCTTCTATCACTCGCGTCCAGGATGCGCTTGTCCACCAAATGTCGGGAATTTCACTCGCTGAAGCTGTCGACGCCGCCAGAAAGGAGAGAAATGCATACCAAGAGATATTCGGTAATCTGTTGTGCCTAGGTCTACGGGATTTTGTGCTTCTTAACAGTATAACCCGGATGTATTTTAGTGAGCATGGACCGATTCCGGGAGACATCGTACTATACTAACACAATTTCCAGCGCATTTGAATATTCACTTTGAAGTCGGAAATCTCATTTTGGTGGATGCGCTCCCCTCAAACTTCGTTTTCATCGATCAAACACTTAGCCCGTATGATTTGCGGCTCTGTGCATGTCGAAATATCATCAATGCCCTGAACCTGGCTTTTCACACAAATTCTCCCGATAGCACTGATCCTCCCGGCTTCAAAATCCTCCTGCTTGACCCATACCCAGACCTTCTGACAAACGCCATAATACGCACTGGCTCTTCATTGCTCTTGCTCTTCGAAATGCAGAAATTATGTCGAGAGAATGCAACAACTATGTTTTCTGTGATTATTGCGGCTCTCGAGACACTGGCGAAGATTTCGCACATTGCAGCAGAAGCAATACCGTTGTTGAAACAGAAGTACGACACGACTTTCATTGGACAAGCATTATCGAGCCCAACCGTGACTCCACGCCTCGAAGATTTCTCACTTACCACAATCGACCCCGAGCTTTTCGATGCTGAAGGGATGAATTGCCTCGAGCATGAAACCGCAAACCCGTCCTTTGGAGACCCCGTTCACGAGAGATCCGATGATGTCCAAGGTTTAACTTCATTCCCGGATGAGCTTGCACCGGATGAACTCGAATCTCTATCCTTAGACATAGATCTCCAAGGTACTCGCCTGCAACAAAAAATCCTTCTCATTATCGCAAATTAACAATGAACAGGACTGCTCAATCGCACTTTGTCATCTGTATGAAGAGCCCTACTGTATGCTCCTCAGGGCTTCCTAAGCAAACGGACGGCACCTCACCCTGACAATCTAAGCTGTAATATGAGCCATCCATCATGTGAAGTTTATTCCGATCACGCGACTCACACTACTATCGGTCAATCATTCTTCTGTAAGCTCCCAATGGAATATCGACACTGAGCAATGCATGGCATCTACCAATAGCCTACGGAGACTTAACGTCCAGTTTTCACCATCCACCCCCGTCTCTTTAGGACCTCGTGCTAACACGTTGCTTTTCGGATCGGGTTTTGTTCCGGGGCATCTTGAACCTACCCGCTTCATTTACTCATAAAGCACACCCACTTGGACTCAGCCTGCCTAAGTTTCAGTCGTGAGCTTTGGGGTTGGCAATTATCGACAAAGGTGTGCCACCAAGAACTGATAAAATGGATATTCAGGAACCTTTGATCTGCCTGAGGCCAAGTCTCATTCCTTCATATGGAAGGAACCAGTGGAGCTCAATAAGGGCAAGTACCCCGGGTTTCGCCCTGGTTTGATCGAACATATTGATGGAATGCAAGTAACTCGCGACGTTGCAGTTTGCATGCGAGGCGGAAAGCAAATTTACATCGATATATTCCTTCCTGAGAACTCAACGGCCAATCTTCCCACACAGATGACAATGTCACCAGATGGCCAGCACGTGCTAAAAACATTTGACATGTTCCCCAACTCGGGCGTCCCGGCGGGCTCGGTTTCCAAACATGCGGTCTGGGAAGGTCCCGATCCTCTATTCTGGACAAAGCGTGGCTACGCAGCTGTGAATGCGGATAGTCGAGGTTCTTGGTCTTCAGAAGGCAATCTTCAGGTCCTTAGTCCTCAAGAGGCCGAAGACGGATATGATGTGATTGAGTGGCTGGCGCTACAGCCTTGGTCAAACGGCCAAATAGGCCTTTGTGGAGTTTCTTATCTGGCAATTGTGCAATGGCGAATTGCACAGCTCAATCCTCCACATCTATCATATATCAACCCTTGGGAATGCTACACGGATGCCTTTCGGGACCACACTCACTGCAGAGGTATCCCCGAGACAAAATTTACCAACTTCACGGATTGGTCTTGCCAATGCTCACACAGCAGGACCGAGAATTGGCAGGAAAACAATAAAATGCACGAGATCCTGGACGCCTATCATGAGTCCAAAAGAGCTGGGAATCTCTCTGCCATTACAGTTCCTGCTTTTGTTGTTGCTGATTGGGGTGACATGGGTCTTCATACTAGAGGCGCACTGAATGGATACACTGGGATCTCTTCTAAGCAGAAATGGCTCGAGGTACATGGAAAGAAGAAATGGCAGTACTACTATCGGCCTGAAAGCCTTGTTCGCCAAGAAGCCTTTTATCAAAGGTTTCTCAAAGGCGAGCCGAGTCAGATTGACACATGGCCTCCAGTACGTATCGAAGTACGGGATCGAGCTTACGTTGGCCACGTCCGCGCAGAACAAGATTGGCCAATAAAGAGAACACGATTCTCACTCAAGTATCTCGATGCAGAGTCAGGGCAGCTGAGCGATCACTTGCAGTCCAAAATATCGTCTGCATCATATAATGCTTTATCGATGTCCGAGAACGCCCAATTTACATACCACTTCAACAAGGAAACAGAACTCACTGGTAGTATGCGACTCAGGCTTTAGGTGTCCACCACGGAGGGCGAAGACCTAGACTTGTTTGTACAGCTTGATAAGCTTGATATAAACGGCGAAAAGGTCCCTTTTGTTGCGTTCTCCATGTTCGACACAGGACCACTCGGCCTCGGATGGCTCCGCGCGAGCCATCGAGATTTGGGCTTGGGATTGACTGAGCACAATCGCCCGTGGATGACACACCAAAGGAAGTTGCTTTTACGTCGGGGAGAGGTCGTCCCCGTAGATATCGAGATCATCGCGACTTCAACGCGCTTTCTGGAGGGCGAAGCATTGAAGCTTACTGTTCAAGGTACCGACATATTTCGCGATGAGAAAGTTCCACAGACGATGCTTCACGAAAACACTGACAATTCTGGCAAGCACTTGATTCATACTGGATCCGTCTTTGACTCTTACCTTGTCATGCCCATAATTGACCCAACAACAAAACATGTTATCAATGAGACTACTACAATATAGTTCTATTTCAAGAAACCTTCAAAGTTGATGCAGAGATATTTCATCCAATGCTCAGTCTCGTCGTTGATGCGGTGCTGGATCATCCAGAAGCTCAAATGCAGGTTTCCATTCTTCACCCTGTAAGAGTCTCTGCGTTTGATAGCCCCAAAAGCGTCTTTTCACAAGGCGTACTGGGTGTGCACAACCGTACCTACATGCGCTTGTCACAAGATTCAACGAGGTACGTCTCGTTTCCCGATCACGTGCCGAGATCTCCTACCTTATGGCGTGGATAGGCTTTTGAGTTTTAGTTAATCAATATAGTTGAAAGGCCGCCCCGATATCATGACGTCAAAGCTAGTTTGTGGATGAACCACTGAGAACTTGGACTCGTTAATCGCATCCACTCGTGCATGCATCCATGCCGGCGTTGTAGAAGTTATGCCCTAATCTCCGCCGTTGGTGGCGATCGTAGGTGTTTGAAAATTTTGATTAAAGCAGGCTTCTGGCTGTTTCAGCAGCAGAAATCTCTGTATCTACTGATCATTCCTTTGAATATCCTGACTGAAGTACCCACGATCCAGCGAAGAAAGTGCCACGGCAGTAACATGGCTAAGCCGACGCCTTCAGATGATCCTTTCGGTTCGAAAATCGTGTCTACGTGCCACGACGAAACATATCCATTCATCAATCCGGAGAAGGGCGAAGTATCAAATATCAAAGTGCTGGTCACCGGTGCTTCCAAAGGCATTGGCCGCGAGACCGTCAAATCCTTTGCACGCGCCGGCGCCTCAGCCATCGCGCTGCTTGCTCGTTCATCACTTGATGACGTCGCAAATGAGGTCTCAGCGGCAGCAAGAGCGGCGGGTCGTCAAGACCCAAAGATCTTGAAGCTACAGGCTGATTTGTCCGATCCTGCTGCCGTTCAAGGGGCTATGGAAACTATCGCGCAAGAATTCGGGTCGCTGGATGTGGTTATCAACAACGCGTCTAGATTAGAGAAATGGGTCCCGCTGGACCAGACGGATATTGACGATTGGTGGCTGACATGGGAAGTCAACCTCAAGGGAACATATATCGTGACCAGAGCGGCTCTGCCATTGGTGCTGAAAGGACAGTTAAAGACCATCGTTACCCTGACTAGCGCAGGGGCGTTTATTGCATCGTACGTAATCTCCTTGCTCATCTTGTCTCCAAATTCTCAATCCCCAATCATACTGCCTTATATGTGAACTACTATGCATAAAGCTAATCCTTGAACAGCCCCGGCGGGAGCGCCTACCAAATGACCAAGACCGCACAGATAAGACTCACCGATTTTCTCATGTCGGAATACGGTGCACAGGTACATACAACCCTTGAGCTTCTTGTCATTTCCTACTCCATTTGTTACGTATGGCTGACCCACATATGGTACAGGGCTTGATTGCGTATGCAGTCCATCCTGGGGGCGTGAAAACTGAAACAGCTCTCAATATGCCTGAGCATATGCACAATTGGTTGACGCAGACACCCCAACTCTGCGCCGATACGATAGTGTGGTTGTCCCGAGCGAGAAAAGAATGGTGAGTACTAACTATCGTTAGCCCCGATGCTAGATACTGTGTGCGCCGAGTATACTAGGCTAACATGCCATTGGCAGGCTCGCTGGTCGATTTGTGTTTGGCCCTGCAGATATGGAAGAGCTTGCTGCCAAGAAGGATGAGATTGTGGACAAAGATTTGCTCAAACTGAAATTGACAGTCTGAATTTACGCTGTATGGAGTAGACGTAGTGAGTACCAGCAGAGTCAGTAGTATCAAGAGACGGTTCGGTGGTCGTGGATGAACTATACACAATAGACTCTGTCTCACCGCAGTAAGGCAACCTCATTGCCGTGAACCTCGTTAAGAATTACTCCAATTTGACCTAGGGAACTGTTTATGAGGCTTGATATGTCTACTATATGGCTGTCGGCCAGTACCAAGGAGAAGGCCTTGAGTCCGCAGCCGGCTGGAAAAAGCTTAGTTTAGCCAATCAGGGGTCCGTACCGCACACTGCTTCCGAGATCACATAGGTAAAAGGGGGGCTGCTGGGGGTTGGGTGAGCTGGTCGGGCGAGCTGGTCGGGCCTATACACAACGAAGAATATGGGAAGACACAACACGAGAACTCTACCAGAAATTTGCAAGGAGCTTCAAAGGTGATTCAACTGATAAATTCCTCGCCGAACCATTCATTCATAAAAATGATGAATATCTTGGCCGAAGGTTGACCGAGAGTGAAGCCGTCGAGGAAGCGATGGGCCTGGCCTTTGCTGGCAGCGGTACGACGTCCACTACAATCTTGTACATTCTTTACCACCTTTCTCGCCTGGAAAACAGAAGTATGCAACTCAAGTTGCGAGAGGAGTTACATTCAACAGGTGCAAAGAATTCGGAGCTCACGGACTTGAAATATCTCAATGCTGTGATCAAAGAGGCAATGCGATTGACTGCTTTGATCGGCTCTCTACCAAGGGTTTTAACTACTGCACTGGAGGCAGGTGAAGAAAAGAACAAAATCGTCATTCCACCCGGAACACTGATCTCGATGCAGAATTTCGTGCACCATCGGGGTCCCAGTGTCTAAGTGGAACCGGATGCTTTCAATCCGGATCGTTGGCTTGGACTACCACAGTCAAGTCCTCTTGAGAAGGCATTTACACCGTACAGCTTAGGGCCAAAAAATTGCATAGGGCAGAATCTAGCAAATCTGGAGATCCGGTTGGCTGTCAGTCATCTGTTTCGCCATTTAGACTTTCGACTGAATCCTGAGATGAAGGAAGCGGATATGGAGATAGAAGACCGCTTTGCAGCCGTATGCAGGGGTGGAAGACTCCTGCTGGATGTCATGGAATTGTGAGGATTCCAAGGTTAAATAGTTGGATTGATAAGTCATTGAGTCATACTAAGAAGCCTTTGAACGACTAGTTGAGAATATGGACCTGCATAACAAGGGATTGGAAAGTGAGGGTCTTTTTGCTTCACTTGTATACGACCTTGTTGCCTGCTGCGTGAACCTATTTGTTCTTTCTAAAAGTTATCCTATCTTCCAAAAAAGATTACATCTTCAATGTACTAGATTCTTGGTAATCACACCGCCTTCTTAACCTAATTGCAAGCCCGCAACCTTCGATCAAGATTTTAAAATTTCCAATAGTGGAGTTGGGTCCTAATCACGGTATGAGCATCATCATCTCACCAAAACAGACCCGGGGGTGGGAGCTGCAGCACCTACCGCACAAACCTCCATTTTCTGAATCTTCAGCTCTCCTTTCTGATCAACCAGGTGGAAGTTGGCTGCCGTGTCGCGTTTTAGGGTTGAGCCATCTGGACGCTTGATAGCCCAATTCCCGATCACTACAAAATCGGAGTGCTCAAATCCAGGAAGCAGATAGATACGCTTGATGACATGATACAGATGTGGGAAAGATTCCCAGTATCAATAGCGCTCTTGTTTGAGATCTTTTCATGAAGAGGTAAGATGATAAGTTTGAACCATTGTTTGACTGCCTCACGTACCATTCGAGCTCTCAATGACCCTAGTTCCATTAACGAATTTGCCATCTTCAGTGAAGCTGTTGGCCCAGTCTCGCGCACCTTTCTCCGGTTCGGCATCAAGCGCTTCGAAATACTGCTTTAGGAAGTTTTGATGCTTTTGAGGAAGGCCAGAGGCTGCCCAAGGGTCAACAACGTGGTTTGTAGCTGAAGACATCTTAATTCTCGATTATAGGGCCGACGAGTATCAAAGGTAATGTGATAGTAGTGTCGTTGATTGTGTCCATCAAGCATGATATGAGGGCTTTAACTGATTCCTGAAGGTATAATGTGCGTTTCCATATTAAAACCACCTAAATTCGACTTTACTAGTATAGAAGCTGCCTATAAGAGAAAGAGCCGTCGAATACTCTACGTTAAGTCCCGGCCCCGTGACCGCGTTTAAGGCCGATTCGCTTAACGAGTATATTAGGGGCAGAGCAAGATCTATTCAAGGCTATAGGTTTACCCAACAGCCCTCGTTTTACGGCATCCAGCCAAGGATGAGGCGTATCTTAGTTCACTTGGAGTAGGTTGATCGGGCCACTAGTAAGGCGATGTGCCGCGGTTGAACTCTGGGGTTCCAGTTCTGGGTCTGTAGTTCGCACCAGTGCTAGGTTGTCCGATGCCGGTCGAGCTGATTGTGTTGATAGAGTAGGATAAAAGCGGAGTCCCCACAGTCTTGAAGTGTAAGTTGAGATTAATCCATCCTTCGATAATGCCTTGGAAATCGCAACCGAAGCTGGATGCCTAGATCCGGGGTATATTCCTAGCCGAAATACAAGTCGCTCGAAGCCCCAGAGACGGGTACGGAAAGAATACTCTCCCCTTGTCTAATAGAACAGAACAGGGAAGGGCAGGGTTGATGACGCTTAACTAGATTAAGGCGACGCTGGAGTTTTGTTGGTCTAGATGTAGCTATCTTAATGATCCGATAATGCCGGTTCGAGCTGGTTACCGATGTCCCTCGTATTTCACACCCCTTGAAGTTGGGATCTCTTCATCGAAGAAGGCAATCATTGCCGTCGTGGGAAGATTGGGCTGAGAGTACAGTCCGTCTGTATCGTCCCTGAGATTTTACTTCGTCAATGCTACCTGCATCGATATTCGAGAGAGATGACAGTGTCACTGTATACCTGCCAATAACTATGATGGGAGAACCAACGAAATCAATATCTCACTGGCAGCAAGGGATGAAAAACACGTTCCACATGCCACTAGGAATGTTGGGACGACTGAGCATCTCAAAGGCTCAAACCCACCGCCTGAGAACTTTGGGCAACATAGTCTATGCCAACGAAGAAGAGGAACCAGAGCTTCATTTGCCAACCTGGATTGCGCTTGGATCCATTTATCTTCTGCTCGCCGGCCAGGGTCTCGGATTTCAAGGGCCACCTGCAGTTGTAAGTAGCAGCCTTTCCAAGAAAAATCTTTCAAATCAAGATTTCTGACCACAAACCTCTCCGATTGCTTTGCCAGTTTCAACTGACAGGAGTCCCGGGATCTGGCCGGCCATCGCCTCGGCTGTCTTCATAAAATTATCGACTTGAGCTTGTGTCGCCCCATCTTTGGTTTGGAAAAGTACTAGCATAATGTCCCCGTTAGCCTTTCGATCGTACTGAATAGATTTATGAAAGGGTAGCATCGGCCAAGGAATTTGGAGCACGGATATTGTACTGACAAATGTGATATACCGTTTGCTGGATTTGTTTGTTGAACTTGGTTGGCTAGTGGGAAAGGAGTTGAGGTATGAAGTAAATAAAGCACGAAATCCTGAAGCTCAATTGGCTTTCATACTGTTTATACACAATATATATCTTTCTGATCGAAGAGTGAAGTTGTCGGGTCTAACCTAGAGATGAAACTCTCAGTCTCCAGAGAAAAGCTTTGGATACCGGCTGGTATATTGTACTGCCTTTGAGATCCTACACCACAGCGGACTGGGTACTCAGTATCTTGCACAAAATTTCCTCTCTCACACGAACGTCTTCGTGTAAATCGGCTCGAGCAACACAGCAAAAATCCATTTGCGCAGAGAGCTGGAGCACTTTGACTCGCTTGGGTCCGATCCGCCTACTGGCCCGCGCTTTCCACGACAAAGCAGTTGTTCTTCTGCGCTCAGCATACCAACGGGTATAGCCAGGGAACATCGATTCCAGTATGCCTTGCGGGTGCCGATTGGAAATGCCTAGCTTCTAAACATTGGATTGGTGCGGGTTCATTCCTGGAAAGACGAGGTTTGAGTCGGAGCATACACTTCCCCGGCACCACTCTACGGGGAGAAACAATCCTAGCTCCAAGCGGGATTTAGGAGGAACTGTGCATCGGATCTCGAGAAAATGGCGACGAAGTGACCTACTGCTAGTTCTTACAGCTTACAACGACGGAAAAAGACAAGGCTGAGAAGTAATCCAATCAACGTAGTTATAAGACGATCATGTGACCGGGAAAACAACCACCAAGATTAGATCTTGGGGGTGGCCTTTTGAAGCCCGCTGACGGATCAGTCAAATAATTTTCGCTTATTCGCTTGCTTGAGCCCATCTCACCTTCGCCCATGCCATGTCACCCTTGTTGAGCAACTTCGACTCGGTGTGTTTTTTACCCATCTCCGAAACCTAAACTCCGAGGCACGACCCACGAAATCCAGGTCGTCTGGAAGTATTATGTCGGTTTCCAAATCCCAAGCGACTTTCCCTGCCTGGAATCTGGCAGGACCACGAACCCACTTTCCAAAATTCAGCCCCAGGGCGGATCACAAGATCAAGGGAGCACTCTGAATTGAGGCAGCTTTGTTAAATGAAATTATTTACGGCTCTATCTTTTCGCCTATCGGGAGAGAATATTGTTTGGGACATGTAGATTGATATCATGTTAAACTCTAGAGCATTACGACCAGCTTCGAGGCACTATATCCCTTCCGTGCTTCATTCAAACCTGTCTGGATGTGCTCCAATCCCCGTCCAACAATAACGGCGTCAGGCTTCGGTATCAGTGAACCCCGCTGCAGCGCTTGATGCACAAATCCATCCCAAATCGTTGCAGCAAGCCCATTCTGCAATATAGATAGACTATGAACTAAGTAGACGCGCAAGGATGTCAGTACCTGCCAGTAGTTTTGCTGAGAGAATTCAGAGGTCAAGATACAACAAGCTGCATGTATGGAGTACACACTGCGGTGGTTTGAGGCTTGTCACGGTTGAAGGGGACAAAAGCTTACAAAAATTGACTTGAACACCTTTTTGGTCCACTGATTTTTCAGCTGGCAAAGTAGTGGCTACCAATTTCCTGCCTCTCGTTCTGATGATGATATCGATGCAAGCCTGGAGTGGATTCTGGGTACCAACGGCATTGAGAGCGCCGACCAAGGCCTTTCCTTGCAGCGCTGCTACAATTTCCTCAACCGCGGATTCCGAGTTTCGGTCAAACACTTGATCGGCTCCCAACTCTTTACAAAGGTCAAAATTGTGCTTGCTTGCAGTCGTCATCACTTGTAGGCCTGCAGCGCGAGCGAGTTGAATTGCAACGCAGCCAACGCTGGTGCTACCTCCCCAAATCAGCACGGTAGAGGTACCTTGTGAAGGAGACTTTTTCGCTCCGACAACAGATGAATCTGGTGTAGTGATTTGCGGTAGTGCAATTCCAAGATTATCTGGTCCAAAAAGAGCAGCAGTAGCGGCGGAAACAGCAACAGGAAGAACGACTGCCGTACTGAAATCCATTTTGTCAGGGATTCGCGCAGCCAGAGAGGACGACAAGACAGTGTATTCTTGGAATCCTGCGTTCTTGTAATCCCTAGTGACACTTGAATGACAATTTCTAATGAAAAATGAGCAAGTAAAGATTGTCAGCATCGAGAACATCATTGATCGCTGCGGGCATCAAAGTGAGCTTTTGGTAAAGGATAGCCACACACGAACCCAATGACCCTCTGACCTATTTTGAAATCTCGAACTTGATCGCCAACGGCAATGATTTCACCAGCAACCTCGCATCCTAAAATCGCCGGATAGTGCAAATTCATAAAGTCGAAGTCTTGAAGTTTCCAATCGACTGGATTGATTGTCATACAAGCATTCTTGACAACAATTTCGTGCTCTCCAGGAGTTGGAAAGGGGGCTTCATGTACCACGAGGGACGACGATGTTGTCTCAAGCCATGCCGCATTATTGGTTGACATTTTAGATAGGTGAAAGGCAAAAAGTGTAGTTAACGAGAAAGTAGTGAGAGAAGTATACTGAGACTGACTAGGGTCGAGAGATATGGGACGTTCAGGTATATGGTCAAATTATCTTAGGGTACGCAGGTTGCCACAACTTGAAGGGTTGGACTTTCGCAAGGCTCGATTAGTTTCTCGTCCAGTTACATGCTCCTGAGCTCTATGGCGATCGTAAGATAGGGTAAACCCTCAACATGACTCAAAATTCGGACTTATTTGCCCGTTTGTTCCGAGAATCATGGCCAGTCAGGCATCCATTCTAGCGGAGAACAACGGTGGGTTACGTTGTCTAGATAATCGTGATTAGAAGTGGATATGGAAGCTAGAGAGGGCGACAGATGGTTCTGGATCTGAGCAGGTCTTGCTTGTGCAATGATACCAATCATCCCTGTGATTGGAGCTACTGACTGATTTCAATCCTCCAACACTTGGTCTTCTGCCTCTCATCCCCGATCACGCTTTGCATATTGACTTTAACTTTGCACCTTCCTCTCTAACAGTAAATTTCTATCTTCCAAATGCGTTCAGCGACGTTTCTTTGTAGTGTGAAGGAAGAAGAACTTGTTGATGTTGCTGCCGTAAGTCACAAATCGGGGTCTTCTGACAATTTATACATGCTTGACGAAGTGACATGATGGTGAATTTTGGAACCAAGTTTAGACGAATGAGCATATCGGTACAGCAACCCCAACGAGCAATATTGATTTGAATAATACCACAGACCAAATCCGAAACTCCAATAACTAGTAGAATAATGCCTTCTGCCAGAATTCACATCTATCATTCTTGTCAGGTTCGGCAATAACCTTTGCTCCTTGATCATACAGTTGTAAGACTTTTGTTTTTCCTCCTGAGTCCGCAGCAAAAGGAGGGAACAAAGGAGCTGAGGAGCCCTCTCTGTCTGGTTTTCCAGTAATCACAAATTCTGTAACGTAACTCTGCAACCACCTAGCAACAGTGCCATTAATAGGAGGCACCTGGGTACTGTCATCACCGTTGTAGTAAAAGTAAGGCACGTCTTGACCATGGAAACCAGGCTGAAGTGCAAAGAGATACTCAAAGGTCTGGTTTGGAAATGACTTCGACACGGCCTGAGCGGCCCAGTGGGTATTGCAGACGAATGAGGCATCTGATGACGAGACCACCCTTCTCCCAAACTCGGACCAGTACCCAAAATGGTCTGCCTCTGCGAGAGCCCAGGTGTTGTTTGTTGGTGGATAAAGGTCTTCAGCTATGAAGTCCACAATGCTTGGAGGGATAGTCGCAAAGGTTGTGCGCAGATTCTCTCGAAAATCAGGATCCGAAGTTGCATCTTCATTTACGAAAAAGAGTGTTTCGTTTGAGTTATGCCCTACCATGACTTTCACAGACTTGTCATAATTTCCTGAAGCCAACGCTTGACCTGGAAGGCTGGGTACAAAGCAACCGTCTGTCGTAGGCGAAAAAGTAAATAAACCGTTGGGTGAGACTTCCACAATATCGCGATTGGCTTTCTGAAGAACTTCATAAGGGAGTTTTCGTGCTTCATCTAATGTGGTGACATTAGCCCGGGCCAGGAACTCTTTAAACACAACATCCTGTTGGAAATTGCTAGGATATGGTTGAAAACCGGGTGACTGAAGTATCGCTTGGGTGAAAGGGGCAGCACCCTTGAGGCCTCCATATGCTGTGATTTGATGAAGAATCGAGCCAGCTCCTGCGCTCTGACCAAATACCGTGACGCGGTTTGGATTGCCCCCGAACAAGTGGATGTATTTCTGAACCCACAGAAGTGCAGCTCTCTGGTCGAGCAATCCAACATTGGCAGAACCGTTGGACCGGATGTCAGGTCCCGACAAAAAACCAAACGCACCCCCCTACGAGAGGTCAGAAATTTGTGCTTCTGAGATGATTCATCTCGTAGACCGTCGTCGGACTTACCCGATAGTTGAACTTGACATAAATGATTCCCTCATTCTCTCCAGGTCGGTCCTGACTTCTCTTGATAAGCCCGGCGGGGCTTCCATCTGTATCCGTAAAAGTGAACCCTCCGCCGTAGAACCATATCAGCACAGGAGCACCGCCGTTTTTCCCTTTCGTGGATGCATGCTTCAAAACTTTCGCTGGTACAATCACGTCCAGAAACAGACAATCTTCGTTCTCTCTTGGATCAGGAGGCGGGATAAAGGAGGCAGGATTCGTTTTCGCGAGATTCTCTAACGTCTCGTTCCCACTCTGCAAAGGTCGTATAGCTGCATACCAGGATGGAAAGGCCTGTGGACATATCCTTCCTATTTCTCCTTTCTGAACATTCTGCAGGTTAGGCAGTGGATCTTGGGGCGCCCTCCAGCGAAGGTCACCAATGGGTGATCTTCCATAGCGAATGTTTGAAAAGTTGTAAAAGTCTCCGGACGCCTATTTTGTCAGCAGTAGGACGCATGATCGGAATGCTAGGCTTTTACATTGTAGACCAACGCCTGGTGCTTTTCATAGCCCAAATCAACAATGGGAAACTCTGAAGCAAACGACTTCGTTGAATTTGCGAAGGTGAGAAATAGGACGTATAGGATTCCTCCCAGGTTTGTCATCTTAAAGGATACTCGCTGCGAGCGATGAGAGATCAAATCGTTCCATCGTAGAAGGATACGAAGAGGTTTATATCTCTTGTCGGGAAGGTTCTCAACCATTTTCCAAAAATAGTTAGAGCAAGGGCCAATGTTGAAGAAGTGACAGCAAATTTCGTGGCGGGGAGTGCCTTGCACACTTGGTCATGTAATGCGTATGGTATGGCTGTGCAACCTGCAACCTGCAACAAAGTGGATCAACATCAGCCCTTCATTCCGAATAGCGCTCAAATGGAAACGAGGCTGAAGTCGCCATCACTGTTTTCAACTCTTAAGAGGTTACACTACTATGCTTATTAAAGACCGTGGATATTTTAATTAACCCATGTGCTATGGATGTTGTCAGGTTTTCGATGTTCCAAGCCCTTAGCGGAGACTCTTAGGGTTGGCAATCCAATCAGATGCTCGAGATTGCCTTTCGAATTAGGAAAGCCGAGCCTTGCGGGTCCAGATGAAGCACCACGTTTATAAAATCCCAACGGACATGACAATGCAATATCGCACTCCCTGGATCTAGCGGCCCCTATTACGACGCTTTTATCACCAACGCAAGCATGACGCCTCGGAGCTAAAGGAGCCTTGCAAGGGGTTGTTGGGAGTTGTGGAGAGTTGATAAACCCATCAATCCCTACATAATCTCCTCGCCTGGAGGGAAACGCAAAATGTTGCCGTCAGTATGATACTCACAAATTGAAGAGTTCATCTTGAAAGACCTCGATCAAGACCAAAGACATAGACGTGGTGGTGTTTGTTGCTAACTGCAACGTGCCAAGGCCGATGTATGCAGCTTTGAGGAGGACTATATTGTAGCAACCCGGCTGCAAGTGCTACTTTCCTAGAGATTTCCTTGGAAGACCTGATGCTGGTTTCGAAGATGAAGTCAGAAAATATCTCTGAAGGTCTAAGTTGTGTTGATATTCTGATGTTTTGCACCTGCGTTTTTGGTCGCTGAATTGCTATCTCAGCTAACAAGCAAACATCTTAGCCCAGATGTCTGGGTGAATACGCACACCTCCAGCTCCGATAATCTTGTTACTTACCACGCTCGAGATTCCGTGTCAAATAGACCCTTGATTCTTCGTCTCTGCCTCTCAGTTCTGTCTAAGCGGAAGGACATCCTTTCTCGTTTGGCGA
>Ga0105239_10001813_pt1 | contig 28014 bp, 31 predicted proteins | sample KBSC44metaG_FD_92761 | JGI IMG/M metagenome (GOLD analysis project Ga0105239, IMG submission 92761) | Corn rhizosphere microbial communities from Kellogg Biological Station, Michigan, USA - KBS C4-4 metaG | ecosystem: Host-associated > Plants > Roots > Rhizosphere > Soil | place: Michigan, USA...
CACAGAGAACCCTAGTCGAGCAGCCTTGCGGCCGCTACATAGTCCTCGAAACAAGCGTGTTATAATGGACTTAAGCTGTTCTTCGGTTGTAACCCCTGGTTTGAAGATGCTTGAGACCAAAGTCAGTGCAGCCTTGAGACGTACTGATTCGTCCTCGTCCGCCAATTCCTCATAGACTTTGACAAGTTCAATGTCCACTTCCCTCTTGCGCTTTTTCGACATGGTGAGTCAAATAGTTGGTATTTCTAGGGCTGGCATAAGTGATTGAATAGGAGACAGCTCCAGTCGTCAAAAAATATTGGAAAGATTCTTGGCGTGATTTTTTCCCGAAGTAAAGGATGCCAAGACTGGATGCGGGGTGCAGGCCGAAGGCCGCAGGCCGCAGGCCCAAGGTTCAATCAACGGGAGGGAGCGGACTGCTCATCTCTTTACAACCAAACTGTACCATCCTCCCTATACACCCGTAACCAGCCAGTGCCAAATCCAGATCGGCGAGGGGTTGAAAGAAAGTTCCAGGCTCCACTGGGAAAGCGTGACACAGCGACTCTATTGCCAGGCAATTGCTTGTCTTGAACCTCCACCCACTGCACCCAACACCGTTGACCTCTTGTTGTCAGTTGGCATTCTTCGAATTCTCACTTGCGAAAAAGAACCTTGATCGCACAATATTGTTCCTATCCTCGATTTTCACAATCGCACCCTGCACGCAACTCAAATCCTCATCCTTTCCTCATCCATCTCCCAATCACCTGTCACCCCACCACCTAGGATTCAACCGCAGTTATGCAAGCCTTACCAGACTCCCGCCAACAAACCTTTGAGGAGATCTATGGCCCTCCTGAGAACTTCCTTGAGATAGAAGTCAGTCCCTATCCGAGACTCTGTACTATTTGAGCAGCTAGGCTGAACAAAATGGCTATCTATAGGTCAAGAATCCCCAAACGCATGGCTCGTCACCTCGGAACATGTACACCTCTTACGAAATCCACACGAGAACAAACATCCCAGCCTTCAAATTGCGCTATTCGGTTGTCCGGCGCCGATACTCGGACTTCGAGTACTTCCGCGATATATTGGAGCGCGAGAGCGCTAGGGTTACAATCCCACCATTGCCCGGCAAGGTTTTCACAAACAGATTCTCCGACGATGTGATCGAGCATAGAAGGGAGGGTCTCCAAAGATTCTTGCAGATCGTTGTAGGCCATCCCCTACTACAGACAGGCAGCAAAGTCCTCGGAGCATTCATACAAGGTAAGGCTGCAACTTCTCTACAATTGCAGGCTCAGAAAAGGCTGATAGTGATTCTCATGCAGACCCTAACTGGGACCGAAACGCGTGGTGAGCAAAGCTAGGGGCTGGGGGCTGTGAGAATACTGCATCCAAACCTCCTTGCAATCGAGTTTAGCCGTGAGCGCCACCATGAGAGTTATGAGACAAATTCGAAAAAGATGAGCCCCAAACAATACAACGACATTCATCAACAATGCACCTTTTCGGCCTGGGAACTTAGCAAGTCAGTGCGGACGGAGTCTAGGAGAGCGGCATTTTTTGGTTTTGGTTTCGGAGTACAATGAACACGATAATCTATTCTGCCTTTCAACTTTCTTGCATTGACCAAGCAGACCCTTTAAATCTCCAGGACAAATGAAGCGGCCCTCAGATCTCGAGCCATCCACCAACCAACGGCTGAACCAAGCCACCCATCTGAGATGTTACGAACTTACGAGTACTACGTACTCCGTCCTTGGTAACCCCGGGGATTCTGGCACGGAATTCCTTCTCTGCAGCTGCTGAAATACGATTCTAAATTCAAACTGGCACCGCCGAGTCCCAAATCCCACGTCTTGAGTACCTTGTTATCTCCATAAACTTCTTCGCCTCCACCACCACCACCACCACCAAACAAACATGTTCCTCGCCTCGTTTCTTTGCACTACGGACATTTATTCCATTTCATAGTCATGTACTCCGTCCTCGTATACCATTTTCTCTGGCCTTCCGTACCTGGGGTATATGTACGCGTAAGAGTGCAGGCAAACCAAGCCCAGACCCAGAGCAAACCGCGTCGGAAAGTAAGCCAAGATGAGTGACCCCTTGTAACTTGCCACGGTTTACCTCCAGACCGCCAACGGGAGGGTATCGGGGGTATCGATATACTTACTCATTATAGCCAGCCGTGGTATGCTTCAGTTAATGAATTTCCGAACACGAGTACGGATTACAGAGTATGGCATGGCATACTTCGAGTGCGGTGCCTTCACTATATCGCTCTCTCTCCGTGTATGGATGTTTGCCCTTTTCCACTCCCTCCCCCATCTCTCTCTTCGCTCGCTAGTCCCTTCTCTTCCCCTCCTCGCTTTCACGCTCCCCTTCTACTCCCTTCTGCTCCCTCACGGCTCTGGCCCGCTCCTGCAGTACTCTCTCAAAAACCTTGCCAGCAGCCATCCGTTTGCGGCCACAAATGCCATGACCCAGAATGGCAACCCGCTGAGCCCGACTCTACCTCCCAGTTGAAACAAAGCCCCGGAAACTCCAGGGCCCAGTGTCCGCGCGAGACAACCCAGTGACGCTGCAGCACCATTGATTGTTGCTAGGTACACCTCAGACGGAGCAGTGTTTGTGATCCTATGTCGCAAAAGTCATCAACCCCGGCCGCTACACCTTACCAACAAAATGACTTGAGAAAAGCATGCTCTGCACGAGGGTACTTACAGAATGGCTGGACAAGTCGAAGTCACTCCCTTTGCGATGGCATAGATCCACATGCTCAATACCATCATGACGATCGATGCACTCCGCGGAAATGCTGCAGCGAAAGGAATGATCCCGTATAGAACGACCAGCACCAATAGTGCAGCCCTATAGCTGGAGAGAGTACCCCACTTCTCGATGAGTTGCGGCACCACCAGGAGCCTGGAGAAGCAACACGTTGCTTGTTCCTTTACTGTCAAGACCCAACCCACTCGATAGTGGGGATCGATCCACCGGGGTAGCAAGGAAAATTGGGACGCACACGAGAGTGCCGACCTTCACATAGCCTAGGATCGTTGAGGACAAAAATTTAAAGGCAAACCTGCTTCGTGAATGCGTGCCGCCGATTTAGAGGCCAGATATTCGGCTTTTCTTGGTTCTCTGACTCGAGGCAGAGATTTCCAAGCTCGTGGTTGCTCTGAGACACCACAAGTGTAGAATATGCCCCCCTGTTCTGAGTATCCCCAAACCTCCAAGACCTACCTTGTAATAATTAGTAGATTTTTGAAGCCACAAAAGATTCGGCGTCTGACGTCGCTTCGACTTCGGAATCATCATGAATCCAGCGTAGGTCGAGGTCTTTTGAATCTGGCGCATCAACTGCGGTAGAGGAGGATGACTCGACGATACAATATATGTCAGGAAGTATAATCGTCCATGCCACCGCCTCGCTTGGTAGGGACTTGGAAGAGGCCTTCTGTGGAATGCCAGCAGGCTGGCTGATGGGATCAACAATTGGATGCGCAGCTCATGGTATGATGGATGGTTCTCGGGTTGCGACTGTTCTCCTGCACGTTCTGCTTCCATGAATCGATCATTTCGTTCATGGCGGCCTTGCATCTGTTCCCCTAGACCCAAGGAGTATTGATGCAATTCCAGGATCTAGCCGGCTGATGTCGGTGGCTGATGGCTGCTGTTCAAGAGCTCTGGGCTGAGTTTGAACATTCATTCGGCTGCGGGGAAGTGGGGCACTCGGCAGGGAAGCGGGCACTTCCGCAGGGGAAGCAAAGACCGGGGGTTGTGATAAATAATCTCCAGGGCTGCTCATGAAGCATTGTAAAGGCAGTACTTAACAAGCCACTCTGACGGCGCTAGTATCGACGCTAGCTATGTACTTACCTACCAACAGAGGTATCATGTAGGTAATAGGTGGTCCTGGATGGTTTTATATTCCGTAGTCTGAAAAGCCCTCTGGCTGGAAAGCAATCCTCCATGGCCGCCAGCAACGACACTCGTTTTGACGGTGCTTATCCTTGAAAATGCAGGTGCCACTTCATACTTTGCCTCTGCGCGAGGAAATCACATTGAGTTGCGTTGTTCTTGCTGCTAATTAAATAACATGACTCCTCGAACCGAGCAGATCCTTATTTCATCCAGGCTCTGACCTTTCACGCCAAGTTTGGGTCACTCAAATTGATGTGCACTCGTCTGCTTGTGGGCGTTCTGGGAAATCCCAACGGCGGCATATTCCACCACCAATGGGGCCGGCTCCCCCATCTCCCGAGAACAGTTCACAAACGAACAGAGTGAACAACAGCAAATCCACTTTACCGAGTGCAGAGAAGCTCCTAGGGGATCTTACCAAGGCCAGAACCGCGACCGGTTCACCGGTGGAGATTGCCCTGTCCAGCAGCGGCGAAAAGCACAACTATGACCGCAAAGGCAGTGCGCCCAGAGTCGAAGGCTTTGCTTGATTTGATCCCTGAGGAACACCGCGTTTTAGGCGATGACCCACGTGTGAACAATGGGAGAGGGAAACCAGCGCCAGATATCTACTTGTGTGCGTTGAAAATTCCCCATTCAACGCTCCCGGCGAGGTCAGCTACCATCGCACCTAAGGAATGCTTAGTCTTCGAGGAGAGCAGTGTTCCCGGTGTTGAGGCTAGTCAGAGGGCTAGGATGAGAGTCGTCTAGGTCCCACATCTAGGTTTACATGCTGAATTTCAAGGCAGAGAGTTAGAGGTACTTGCAGGAAGAGCCGGCCTGGTCAAGATCGGTCATGAAGAACAGCTGGGAGAGATTGATGAGGGATGGGGAGAGTACAGTACCTGCCCTTGACACCGAGTATGTAATCCGTGCCTTTTTCTCTCTCCCCTAATCTTCGCCTGTTTGGTTACATGTATAGGACATTCCACGCTGATTGTGCTCAGAGGGTTTAATCAGTCACTCGATGGATGATCTATTTACTGCATGTCTATATACTACTATCTACAAGTTACCAGTACTCCGTAGTAGATAAGTAAATCAGCTGTGTCAAATTTTGTGAGAGCAGGACGAGCTCACCACTGCACCATTCCCAGACCGCTCCCATATCGTAGAAGAAACAGTAAACAAGCCAAGTTTTCTCTTGCCCCCAATGCAAGGGGATGAATAAGTGTGGCGTTGGGGTCTGGTTTGAGTTTTTGGTAGAGACCAAGAGTTGTTTGTTGTAGGCCCTTTCCTCGACCGACCACTCTTTTACCTGCGAACTTCAACCCCCCCTCCCGATCCTCTGATTTGTCTCAAGAAGACTAATATCGAAAACTGAAATAACCCACCAAAACCACACATACCTTTTTCACCATTCCCTGTTATTGTAATTGTTGTTCCCTTGCTTTGACTTTTCCTTTCCAATTTCCCATTCGCCAATTTTGCTTGGCCCTGCAAAACATATCTTCAAAAAGCTCAATCTATTCAGTCCTTTCCACTTTCTGCCTGTCCCTCTCCCTCCCCCTCTCCCTTCTTGTCCTCACTGTGTGTACTCGGCTGGGGTATCATAATTTTGTGGAGATACAAAGCTTGGATCTCTCTCTGAAGTGCAACATGACATGAAACTAAAACAAAAAAGTATGAACAGAAGAAGTGAAAGTGAGACAAGAATAAATCCAAATAGCGAGCGGCCGTGACATAAAAGTCGAGGGTGGGAGTGCCACTGCCCCCTCAATCGTGCGTAAAATGCCTGCGAAAATTCGACAGGCGAAGTCGAATCGAAAGAGAAAATCTCTAAAAGAATGCCTTGCGGCTCCCCAATTGTACCGTTGATCTTGCTGCTGCCAAATTGTTCCGTTCCCGCAGAAAACGCTCAATAAAACCCAAGTTGCAAAAATGTAAAAGAAATACCAATACGAATGTAGAATGGGAGACATCAGGTCGAAGTTTTAGGCTGCTCGTTGATCGTCTGGCACAAAGCTTGTTGAGCTGCGTTGGTGGGTTTGTATCAAAGTCCGATATCGTCCCACTCATGAAGTGGTGGTAACCTGTTATCTTCCCAATCCATGTGATCATCAACCTCCAGAGTGAAACTAGGGAGTGTAACACCCGGGAGTTGGTCTTTATCCTTGTCCTTGTCCTTATCAGACTTGTATGGTTCGGTGTCATGATCAGTGTTGTGTATCAACATGGTCACCGTGGCTGCTGATGATCTGCTATGTCCGCTGACGAGTCGGGAAGGTGTATCTATGCTCGTAGGTGTCAAAATGGCTCCGTTTGATTGTGATTTGGAGAAAGCCGAATGTTGTGGAGTGACATCACCATCCTCGTGGCTGGATGATGGAGTTGTTGACACATGAGCCCCACTTTTCTCTGCTTTCCTAACTTCAGACCTCAGAGGAGCAGATTCAGCGTGTTTATATCCATCGGGAAATCTGTTCCTGATGCGATCTCTGAGGTCGGTAGCTCGACGATGTTGTAGATCCAGCTGGACATCATCATGAATTGCAGTCCACTGGAAGCCATGCTTGGCCACGCCTTTGATAAGATTCTCATCTTCCAAAGTAGTCCAAGCTCGTCGTTTTCGGCGTTGTTTTAGAGGCTGAGAATGATCGGTGGGCGACTTTGGTGTTGCCTCGTCACCAGTTGTGGTGCTATTTGGGGGGGAAATAAATTGAGCGGTGTTGGTCAAATCGTCGTTAGACGGTGTCCTGCTCGGCGGTGGGTCTACCTTAGGGAAGGAGTCATTGTTGGCACAAACTCTGTACCGATCTTTGAGATCGACGGAACTCCGTTCACAAAAGCTGAAAGACGAGTCATCCAAAATCTGCTTCCATTTGCCGATGCCGTATTTTTTGACACCGGCAAGTAGATCCCTGGTTTCATCTTCGGACCATTTTCTTCGGGCCCTTCTTGGTTTGTTGTCTCGGTAGGAGGTGGTGTGCTGCAAATCCAGAACAGCAAAGCCGGCTTCTTGCGGAGGGGTGGTGACCAAACTACCCGAGTGTTTGGAGATAGCAGCCTCTTGACTTGACGGTGCAGGTACTAAGGCGGATTGAGGTGGGGAAGCACTGGGGTCGGATTGTGTAAGCATGTCTCTGACATGCATCTTGGAAGTGGTAATCGTGCGGCCAACACCAGGGCGTGAGGCGACATCAATGGAAGGGAGAAGTGCGGCCGATGGTGGAGGCTCATGAAGGCCAGTGACCATTGCAGGCAGGAGAGGAGCGGGCCTTGGTTGTCTCTCATCCTTCTGGGCGGGTCGTGGTAAGCGTCGAATGGAATCCAAGGAGACATGGTCGGTGTCGGTATCCAGTCTCAGACGCTTCTGCGCAGGCGTGTGAGCATATTCCAGAGGGGATGGAGCCTGGATTGGGGACTTCTCGACGACAGAAAGGCTTATGAAGGATGGTAACTGGGTGGGCGGGATTTCCTGGCCATCATTGGCTTCGAGGAGTTCGCTGATGGCCAGATGTGGTTTCTTTGCTTCCCTCGCAAGTAGAACATCGTTGGGAGTGATTTTAGGAGCCCGTCTCTTCTCACGATTGTCCTCTCGATGGTGGGAGTTGTTCAAGAGGTTGCTAGTCAGCGGTTCCAGAGGAAGTGGTACATTGGCAGGACGAGTTGGGGCAGGATCTCGAAGCGGGGCGATCTGGAAATCCGTCAAGGCGGGCAGATCGGGAATCTGGAACTGGAAAGTATCAAGGAGGCCAGGTAATGGCTGGGTGATGCCGTTCATGGTTGGCGAGGGTCATTGCAAAACGGACTTGAACAGGACGGAAGATAGACTGGTGGTCATCTGGTGATTGATATTGGAAGTAGCAGGGGGGCCGTGGCCTGAAGCGACAAATTCGAAGGGCGAGGAAAGAAGGTATGAGTTGTTGGGTCCTTGGACACTTGGGTAGTTGAGTGATTACTGCACTGCGCTGAGAAACGAGAAGACGGAGTGTAAATCGGAATATTCCAGTAGCAGATGCTAGTTCGAGTCCACCCCCCCAGTCCACTTGGTGAGTTCCAGTCCACTTCAAGTCGAGGCCAATGGCAAGTTTAAAAGAGGGTGGTGCAAGAGGTGGTGATTGCCCCGTAGGAAGCGTGCGTCTGATGCAGATGCATTGGGGGGCGGGTGCGAGGACCGCAAGTCGAGGGTCTAGAAGAAGGGATTCGTATCGTGCTGACCACTAAGTAGTTCCTGGTAGTTGGGAAGAATCCAGCATTACGGCAGATACTTAGTGAAGACACGGAGTACCTAGCTGTGTACTAGGCGGATGGTGGATGACGGATGGCAAGGACTGTGGCAGTTTAGAACTTGTATAAGATGTGACCAGTGGCGAGTGACGAGTGATGGCCAGGCCAGGGACCCGAGTGGTGGGAGTGCGGGAGATGGAGCGATGGAGAGAGATATTCTCCATTCCGACGATCCATAACACGAGAAGGCGAGAGCCTTGGCAGGAAAACATTCCGAAAGTGTAATCGAGGGCGCCAGAGTCTAGAGGCTGGAGAGTTCGTCGGGGAAGCGTCCAAGGTGCCCATCTTCCTCCACTTCGCGGTCTTAGCACCCGCCGACACCATTGGGCACCGGTACCTACTACCTAGCTGCGAACCCATGCCTCCCAGTTGACTTTGGTGCTTTCAAACAGTCTCCTTGATCCACGTCATTCTCACGGCAGGTACTCTTCACTCGCTCTGCTTCATCACGATTCGCTTTACGTCAATCCAGAACGCCATCGCTCGGTCCCGTTGACGGAATGCGAACCGACGAGCGAACACTTGCGGCGCTGCATGCACCAGCCTACCAGCCCAGCAGCAACTCGTGCAACATGCAATCTCTGTCAAACATCCTCGCCTATTATTGCGCATCGCTTTATCGATAGCAGAGATGCACGGAGACCTTGGCCTGGGCTGTTTGAGCCTCGTGGTGGCGTGCGGTAGATTGCTCAGGTACCACACCTGCCCACCAAAAGTACGAGGAAGGCCTGACACGACGAATTCAAGGCATCGTACCCTGTGCAGGAGATGTACATGTACTCGTGGATCCAAGACATCTCCTCGCGATCTATTGCGGTGTCCACGGTGTCCACGGGGATCAACACCTAGCTCTCCCGCCAGGATTTGGATGCGCTGTTCCAGAAATTTGACACTCTCTTCCACCCACTACTGGTAATGCTAGTGCTGTACAGGTTACGAAATATGTACGGAGTACCTAGGTAAACTTCAACGAAATAGTCGATGCAGCTTAACCGACCCAAGCAACTGGGAGTTGGTACCCGAGGTCCGGGGAGACGTACCCCTACTCCCCTGAGGACGGAGTACCTAATGTGCCTCGAGGTTAGCCAAAGGCAAATACTAGTAATACTTACCAAGGTAGGTATGTACATATTACTCCTGAGCCCTGTTTCCCAACACACTCTGCTTGATGCCGATTGTCACTGAGCAAATTACTAGGTTAGGCGGACGCCTTCAAAAGCAAGGACTAAGTAACCTAGTTTAATTGTGCAAATGTGCAGATGTGCCGATGTGCAGAGGTCCAAGCTCCATCCCGGCATTCCAAGCCATCTTCTGCAGGCTGGCGAGCTCTGCCACTCGGCAGTCCAGGTTGGGTTTTGAGTAGCTCACTAATTAGTATTTGCAAGCTTGTGTCCCCCCTCTGGACGGAGTCCTCCGTACGCGCACGCGCACGCGCCTTCAATGCGGCCTTGCGGGCCTGTCACCCCAATCAAATCACCACGAAATGGACACGTGATACTGAGCAATTCCACTCAGGACTGGGGGCTAGCTCTCTTGACGAAGACGAAAGGAACCAAGACTGTGGTCAGAGTATGCTTCGAGATGGACTGATCAGTGATGGCACAGATGGGCGTGTGATACATGATACCATGGCCAGGAATAGAATGGGTGTCCACGCCAGCAGAGGTGCTCGTAAGGATTTTGCCCACTATAATTCGACAGGCCTACAGCACCCACCGTGCAACTAGCTCCAAGGATTTGCCAGTTGGACGCCAGTGACGAACAACAAGGGCCCTAGGCCCAAAGCCGAGGGGCACCACTGAAGGGACCAGCGCCACGGCCCTCAGGGCCACCAGGCGGAACAATTTCAGGGGTAAAACTGTGAATGCTCATCCCCGCAAAGTGTGGATGCTTGGTTGGTCCTGGAGTCAGGATTGGTTCCGTCAGCCGGGGCCAGTGTTTCATCTTTCGGCCAGGATCATAAGCTGCGAAGAGGCCTGGACGAGTACCAAGTACAGACCGACACACATCTAACAGTGAACAGACCGGGAAACCCGTTCGGGACCGCTGGACGGAGTACTAGGCTCGAGGATCAGTCAGATTGTCAAGACCAGGAAATAAGGATGATCGGTTTAAATTGAGCAAACATGGTGGACAAACGATATGTGTTTCATGGGTGGGAGTTGCGTGTTTGGGCATGGAGCGCATGGAGCAATTCTAGGCTTAGCTGCCTTCGGGACGCTCCAGAAGAAACCACAGAACGTACGGAACGAACCTGTCTGGGCTATCTGAGGCGTGAGCATCCGGGACGAGGGGCCTTTGCAAGAATAGTCTGCTTTGCTACCGTAGTCGTTACTCGCACTGGTCGGAGGATATCCCGCTACCCGCTCCCAGTTGGGTATTGGTCGTCCAAGACAAGAAGGAGAGCAAGAGAGAAGGAGAGCAAGAAGCCGTCAGAGCCTGTCCAGGATGCCTGGGTCAGAACTTGCATACCCAGATACACAAATATCCTCGATTCCTCTGCCGACCTCCTGAGAGAACACGACTAGTAGCACGTTGTGACTTGGGGAACACGGGATCGTCGACCTTGAGGCACGAGCTTCCCTGCTGGATTCGGATGGGGGGGGTATTACTACTTGGCAGGTATGAAGAAGCAGAGGAGCAGATGTAAACGTAGAGAAGGCAACAGCCATAGAGGACAAGCATGTTTGTAATAGTAATACTCCGTGCTCCGTACCTGGAAAAGTAGCGGCCTAGAAGGTAGGGGAGTATCGAGGAGGGTGTCTGATGACTACTAGTACATACAGTGTCTGTAACTAGGAGAGAATTGCGTATGTACAGCGTAAGGAGTTGTAGCCCTGCTGTATCAAGTGTGAGGGCCTCAGCCATAGAGAGGACTTCTTCGTCGGGTAATAGCACTACTAACTGAACGCTGGCCCCGACGCTAATGACACTAGTGCGGGTTAAAGGTGAGATATTCCGTGATACACGGTGAGCATGCTCTTAATAACCGCTCGCTAGATAGCGAGCTAGTCTCATTAGTTCAAACTGATCCTCCTTCAGCGAGACTAACTAGCTGGTCGGTTCACCTGTAAGGAAGCTCCAGCCTAAGACTCCTCATACTCCATACGGAGAAGAGCCAGCGTTCAAGGACCTGGGCTGTCCACCCACCGCACAACTGCAACTGCTCTGGCCTCTTACCACCAACTTGCAGTCCCAGTTCCAACTCACTCACCTCCCTGGCCCCTAATCACTCCAACCTCCATCCATCATCACTCTCCTTCAACTTCCTCACTCCCTCCTACCTCCGTTTCTTCGAACTGCTTTCGCTTTATTTCCTGCTCCATCTAATATCTTATCCAGCCCTGGAGTGCTGCTTTCGATTCCTTCCTTGACCACCACTTGTCTTATTACTTCGCGGCCCCAGATCGCCCGATCCAATCCTGCCACCTCCCCCGTATCCCGTAAAGTAATATTTTACTCCTCCTGCGGTTGTCCGACCCTCTATTCACTGCCACCCTGTCTCTCGCTGGCCGTATCCTGACCGATCCGACAACAATCGTGGCCTCGAAAGGACAGTCTTCCCTGATTACAGGTCACCGCTTACGTTCTGCGAGAAAAAGTTGGATGGATTTGGCCAAATTCGAGTTGGCCCCCCTCTTGACTTGAACCGCTGTATTTTCACACACACAGCAACGGCCGCTCATTTCAAGTACTAGTCGACTACCATTGATAACCCTTCAAATTCGTCCCTAGCCATTCCGGTACAACCCAGTTTACTCCCCCGTAACTCAACATGACAATGGCTTCCACAACCAGAGCAGACGGGCAGCTCAACATCAATCTCTCGGGCTTGCCCCCTCTGACCGATACCTCCTCAGTGCCCACCTCCAAGTCTCCTTTCGGTGGCCCAAAGACTTCCGCAGGCCTCGCAGGTTTGTCCAGTGCAAGAGTTGGAGCCGGTTCTCCTCTTCATGAACAAGCCTCGCGACTATTCCCCAAGCGAACTCGGGAACTTCAATCTCAGACATCGCTCTCTCCCAATATCTGGGGTCCGCCCACAAGTGGAACTTCCACTCCGCTGTTTGAAATCCCTGAGTCTCCCTCTCAGGATGGGTTCCCCGATCTGGTCCCCTTGACAGAAACTGGCATCAATAGCCCCGCCAGACGAGGACGAGCTGGTACCTTGCCTTCGAGGATTTCGCCTGTTGGTACCATCAACGGCGTCAACGTCGTCACCTCCAAAACCTCTCGTCCAACTCCTACCACCAGCCCCTTCCGCCCTGGTTCTACCTCCGCTGCAGAGACCGCCTTCTATTCCACCTCTTCAGGCACCACTCCTTCAAATGCCACTCTCTTGTCCCGCCTGCGTGCCGGGAGCATGCCGCAACGCACCAGTCTCCTAGGCTCATCTACTTCATTTGCTCAAACGCCATTCGGTTCTAGTTGGGGAACCCGGGCTCGTGCTGCCACCTTGACTAGTATAAGCTCAGCGGATGATCCAACTTCGCCCCAACAGTCCTCTTTTTCAAAGGATGGCATGTCGGATTCAGGCGTCCGTACTCTTGATTATCTTGGTCTCGCCGAACCTCCTCAGCAAGCCAGATCGGATTTGGCACATGCCCGCGATGCCGGACTGTCCGATGTCTTGACAAACTTGGGCCTGAGGAATGCGAGCAGATTCAGGTCCTTTTCTGTCAATGCTCAACCCAAATTTGGCTCCGAAGCTCAAGATAACTCGGCATATTCTTCCTTCCAAAGCGGAACCTTGACCCCTTCAGCGGCTGCAGCGCTAGAAGCAGAGTATGAGTTGGTCCAGGAGAAGGTTCGCCTCCACAACCAGGCCGTTCAGGCTTTTGCCGTCAACGCCAGTGCTGCAAGACCACGAGCCCGAACTGCTGGCCTCGTCGAGACTCCCCAACGCACGACTCTGCGTAACCTTGTTCAATCGTCCTCTGATGCCGCCAACTTGGTGTTGGACCTGCAAGCTGTAAATGGTCTCGGCGGCGAACAATCACTGGTGGATGCCTTGCACAGTTTGAATTTGACCGAAGGCGGCCAAGCAGGATTCGAAGCGCTGGATGAATCCGATATACAGGTGTCTCGTTCCTTGTGGATCGGATCTATCCCCAATTCTACCACAATGTCGTCTCTGGATGCTATTTTCAGCAGATATGGAACCATCGAGTCTACAAGAGTCCTCACGCACAAGAATTGCGGCTTCGTCAATTTCGAGACCACCGAAAATGCGGTTCGTGCTCGTCAAATTCTGAATGGCAAGGAGATCTTCCCGGGTGCTGGTCCAGTAAGAATTGGATTTGCAAAGGCACCAACGGCTTCCACCTCCCTCACTCCAGTTCCAAATGCAACTCCTCCCCCAGCTGCTGCCAACGGGAATAAGGATGATATCTTTGCTTCACAGCCAACCGTGGTCGAGGGAAGCCCCACCGGCTCAGTTTCTGGTGTTCAAAATAGAAACATCCCCGCAGGTGACCGTCTCGCTGACCTACAACCCGAGATTCTGCAAATTGTCCTTGACTTTGGTGGTCAACAGTCTGATCTGCCTACTGTTTCAGCAAATATAGAAAGTGCTATCCGCTATACCCAGCTTTCCAAGGAGATTCCTCCGATCCCAGAATCAAGTACGACCAGAATGTTCGATGCCCCTAGACTGCGAGATATCCGGAAGCGTATTGACAATGGTGCCTGTGGACTGCAAGAAATTGAGCAAATTGCCATTGACATGCTGCCTGAGATAGCCGAACTGTCCTCCGACTACCTGGGCAACACTGTGGTTCAGAAGCTGTTTGAGTATTGTTCGGAGCAAACCAAAGAACAGATGTTGACTTGCATTGCGCCTCACCTCGCTGAAATAGGTGTGCACAAGAACGGTACCTGGGCCGCACAAAAGATCATAGAAGTTTGCAAGACCGAGGCCCAGACGGGAATGATCGTCTCCCATTTGCGACCATATACAGTTCCATTGTTCCTCGATCAGTACGGCAACTATGTCCTTCAGTGCTGTCTACGATTCGGGCCTCCTTACAACGATTACATCTTCGAGACGATGCTATCACAACTTTGGGAAATTGCTCAGGGAAGATTCGGAGCGAGAGCTATGCGCGCGTGCCTTGAAGCTCATCACGCAACGAAGAATCAGCAACGTATGATGGCAGCAGCCATCGCTCTCAACAGTGTTCAATTGGCTCAAAATGCCAACGGAGCTTTATTGCTCACCTGGCTATTGGACACTTGCACGTTCCCTCGTCGACGATCTGTTCTCGCACCTAGACTCGTACCTCATCTCGTCCAGCTCTGCACTCATAAGGTAGCGTACCTCACGGTCCTCAAGGTTATCAACCAACGCAACGAACCGGAAGCGCGAGACATGGTGTTGAAGGCACTGTTCTTCAGTGCTGACGATTCTGTCCTTGAACAAATCCTCTCTGATCAAGCGTCTGGCGTCACATTGATCTTCAAGATCCTGACCACGCCCTTTTTGGATGATGCTATGAGACCTGATGTGGTCCAAAACGTATCTCGAGTGTTGACCAAGATCAAGGCACAACCAAATCAAGGCTACAAGAGGATCATGGACGAGGTTGGTCTTTCATCGCGTCCAAATCAGCCTGCCATGCAGCAATATAATTCTCATGCTCATCCAACAATCAATACTCAAGTTCGGCCAATGACACAGTCTCAACAGCCTACCCCGAATGGTGTCCAAGGACAATCATACCAGCAGCGTCAATTCAGCGCCGGTTATGTACCCAGTGTCAATGCCTCTCCTTTCGAGAATGGCATGAGCCCGGTTCGAACTGGATCAGCTGATTCCTTTGGGTTTCCTACTTATGGCATGAACGGTTTCCCGGGCCAGCAGACTTTTCCACAGCTACCATACCAACAGTTACAAGCAGGAACACAATTTCCAAACTTTCCAGGACCTTCTCAACGATCAACCAGTGCATACATGTCCACCGGTTTTGGCGGGTATAGTACACCATCTTCAGCAGTAGATCCATTCAGGACTTTGCAAAATACCTCTTCGTCACCTTTGTCATACTCAGCTCAGATGAGTCCGGTCGTTGGTTCAGCAGCATTTCCTCAAACCAACTTTGCGCAGCAAAATATGCCCAATAGCATGTACAACTACCCTCAACAGCAGTTCTATTTCTCTCCACCTATGCAAACTGTCCACTCCGGTGGCCGTGGTCGCAGGGTAAGTTTCATAAGCTCTGCTGGAATAAATCACACGTACTGACCCGCCTTGCAGAGATAGAAAAATTATTCTTTGGGTGTTCTTCACCCGATCCGCTCGCTTGATTTCAATGGAAGGCTCGACCTTCACCTTGGTTAAGTAGGGATTATGATAGGACTGGTTTTCTAGGGCGCTGCGGCAGAATGTTTTGATGAAATGATTCAAGCATTGACGGGATATACTTTGCATTTTTTTGGTCCTATAAACTTCATTTCAAACCTACGACGATGCAATTTGATGGCTGTTCAGGCACAAAATACCCTTTGGAGCAATACCAAACTTGGAGGTGGGGAAAATCAATCTCACACGGCTTATATATTTCGCATCGCCCACACTTTTGTCAGGCAACCTTGATGGTGAACCTAGAACTGGCATTACAAAATCGAAAAAATTTCACTTCGCCCTCCACCCAAACCTTACTTTGTTCAGAATATCCTCACCACGCGGAAATGAGGTATCAAAAGGCATTGCGGACAACGCATTCCATGACAAGAGGGCTGGGAGTACCTTTCTACCTCGGGTCTTCAATTATGGATGCTCGCTCGAAGAAGGAACGAAATGCATGCATGTTGCACACGAATGCGCAAGCGTCATTTATCTGTACTTTTGCCCACCCATCTTGGATTTTTTCTCTCTCCATTTCTACATGCCCGGTTTGCGGGCCATTGACATTGATATTGACATTGATATGATATGATCAATCAATGAGAACGAATTTCCTTCTTTTCCCCCTTTAAAGACCTTGACTTCGACGTCGTAGCTCAAATGTGTCGTTTGTTAGCATCTATCTACATTGTCTTAAGTGATTGCCCTTCCAATCTCAGCAGTGCCAGAACCTATCTGCCCATGTGCATCAATTCAGTTCCATAATCGCGCGCATGTACGATTGACCCACGTACCCCGTACTCTTGGACAGGCACCCAGGTACTCACTAACTTAATTACCTAAAATGGACGACATGAAACCTTCTGCACTTCGCATTCAGCAAACAGCGGGCGAGAAGGCGTAACCTTCCTTAGCCCTGTGAACTGTGAACCTGACTGAGCACGGAGACTAGTATATATATATACCTAACTAGTATACATATTGTATGTATATACATAACCATCCATGGCCTTGATTCATTCTTTCATTCATCCATCCATGCCTCCATCAAACCCCAAACCTCCTTGGAATGGGTTAATATTATTTAATTATTTAATATGCTAGCCTCTGAAGCGAGCTCGGCCCCCAGCAACGTACGATCCCCATATCCCCCATCTCCTGACTCCTCCTGGCTCCTGTTAGTTCGTTCGTTCGTTGTAGTATTGTTTCTTTCCCAAACGTCCCCCCCCCCCTGGGGGATATGTACATACCCGCCGCCGCCACCACCGCCACCATGGCGAAGTAGAATATAGTAAATATATATAGTATATAGTGGTAAGCAGGACACGCACGCACGCACGCACGCCAGCCAGCAAGACGCCATGGTTTCAACTTTCCATACAGCAGGGTACGCGTAGGCTACAGTTAAGTAGCCAGAAAGCCAGAAAGCCCAGGTTGTGGAGATGAGAGGAAGCGACCTGGGCCCCCATGGCTCTGAGGAGCAGGCCAGGCACGTGCCACGTAAGTACGAATGGGACTCGGGGAGGATCGGTGGTGGCCATGGCCCATGGGGTCAATGGATAATGTCCTTGTCCATGTCCACGCTTTACTTATTTTTCTAACTTCTATGCTGCTCATTACGATAGTATGTATATGCAGACAGGCACTCGCGCACGCGTAACACATAATTATGTACATCCATCATGAACGACGGAGGCGGATGCAGAGACAGAGACAGAGACAGAGTCGGACGGGACTAGTACCTACCTACCTACGGTCTGGAAGCATCAGATTACTTACCACAAGGACGGCTTCGGCGGGGTCAAGCGCACTCGCAGCGCCTCCTTCAAGCTGTCGTTGTTCAATTGCTTGTTGGGTAGTATAGGGTGCCATGCTACTTACTACCATGGCGGAGACGTACATACAGCACAGGATATATATACACCGGGGCTATGGAAACTCAATTTAGCTAGACTCCCGGACTGTGAACGTGCAGCATACATATTTTATTTGAGCGATAATAGTAGTCGCTGGCCAAACGTATATGTTCATATTGCCTATGGAGTCACCAGCCTCTCCTGCCTTCACCCATTTCAATTCCAGAAACGACTGCACAGCAACGGCATCTATGGGCCATAGGCCACCCATACAGGGTGAATTTTCACGTCAGCCTTCTGGCCATCAGTTTACCTGCAATTCTGAACTTCCTCACGCTCTAGACTTGCACTTATTTCTCTCTCTCTCTCTCTCTCTCTCGCGTGACTGGACCCCAACGACGAGGACGGACATTAGCAGTAGCACCGAGTTCCTCAGCGGTACACTCCTGGGTCTTTTGTGGACTGCGTTTCACAGAGCACAAGGAACGTGCAGAAGGCCTGCTCGATGAGATTTGTTGCCATGTTAGTGCAGTGGAGTGTATCATCCGAACCCGTCACTGGCAGTGAGCGAGACAACAACTACGTTCAGTCAGTGGCTGGGGTTCATGGTACCAAATATACGCCACGGAGGTGGAAGCATGGTTTCCTGAGCCGGCTGGACATTATGACTCTGAAACGGAAGGGCGAGGTGTTCCAGACTAGCCACTAGAGTGGCCGCTGGCCAATAATAGTGGGTTGGGCACCTTGAGCCCCTTGAGGTTGACTAATGGGGAGGAGAGGGCAATTGTGTCGGGATTGATGCTGAGCGGCATGCTCGATCAAGGGATTGTGGCCAATCCAGATGGGAATATGGCTGAGATGCGCCAGGAGGGTGTGTAGGGGTGATGGGGATCTGTGTGGCGAGAAGTCGTAGGGAGCGAGTGTACGAAGTAGAGGCAAGCTGGAAGGTTAGGGAGGGAGGGAAAGGGAGGGAAGGGGAGGGAAGGGAGGAAGGAAGCGAAACCGACATTTGACAGAGGGGTACTTGGGCAACGTGCAGGAACGAATAGAATTGTGGTAACGTCGTATGGAGACGCGTCCAGGGGGAAATAAGGAACCAATTGGTTAGATGATATTGAGGTGGCCAACGACTTACATGCACAGCGCAACTAGTCGAGAGGCTGGTATTGTTTGGTGGTTGCTGGGGTTCGGCGTGAGCTGGCTTGCTAGCCTCACTCCGCTGGCTCAGATTTCAGTTGCTGAACTTGCCACAAGTTGCACGACGTAGTAAGAACAATAATATTCGGCCCGTGTTTACCCTTTATCTTCGATGCACAGAAAATTGAAATATCCAATTTCTTGTCGTGGCTCATTGTATTGGTTCAGAGAATGTCTCACTCTAGAGGCAGCCGCGTCCGTCGGTTCATCAAGAGAAACGATATCATGTATCGTTTGCGCTAGTAAAGACAGAGCACGCCCAGGCACACGAAGTGGCGAGGTATCAGAGACAAAACAGTTCATCTGGCGAAGACCAAGATCCGAAAATGAATGGTTCCTGATCGGAGGCTGTTTCGTATCGACGTGTCAGAGATCTCGATAGTAGGACTAGTAGGTCGATTCGACTAGGATGTTGCGGCCATTTGTGATATCTTTAGATGCATTTGGACAGATGCTACTGCACGATGTATCGAAAGTCGTGGTATTAGCCTAGGAGGTGATCCGAGAACGACCATGACGGACTCAGTGGCATGGATGGTCCCCGCTTGAATCTCATGTCTGCGATGTCGCCATCACCCCATGTCGCCATCTGACACTTTCGTAGTGCTGATCGTCGATCGAGAAAGGAATTTCAAATCTATGACTTCAGTCGGTAGTCAGAACACGAGCAAGCCCCAAGCTCTCGGGCCATTCCTTGGGGAACGTCAAGCTCCGAAAGACCTCAACGAGACTAGAGTCTGGCGGCTGAACCGCCCCACCACAGACTAGGACACGATAACCCTTGAGGAGGAGGCCCGAGGGAAGGGGATCATTCACTTATGGGAAGTGGCTATCAAGGGGACTTGTCAGAACGACACAAACCTCGGGGGAAGCCTCTGAGAGGTCGCTGTATTCAACGAGAACGACTCTTCAGGGACTATCATCAGATGCCCTGCACCCAAGCTCATGCGATCGGTGGAGATATTGAGCTGTAAAGCCCGAGCTAGAGGCTGAAGAGGGGCTCCGAGGCAATAAATCTCACTGATGTGGCAATAGGGGGTCGTAACACGCTCAGCTCCCTCAAATCTTGTGCTCAATGGCTGCTTGTTTGGCTCTATTGGCAGCAATAGAGCCCAGTTTCTCCTCCACGGCGCTGTCAAGTCTGTTTGAACCCATGCTGATCCAGCCTTACAGGAACTGGTAGTGAGACAATATATGCAGTGTGTACTGCAAGACTCGCGCCTCCTGCATCTTGTAAGAATTGACAGGTCAACTAGACTTAAGAGATAAATCGCAGCTGTGGGCTTTTAGCAAAAGGCTCAGTGGCCTTGCCGCAAGGTTCTTCATTCCGATACCTGTTGAGATTCGGAGATTCAGAGAAATCTGACACTTGACAAGGGTTATGGGAGACCAGATGATCAGGGTTAGCAGAAGCCACAACATGCAAGGATCGCGCAAGTGGAAACCTTACGCAGGCCGGAGGCGGGGCGCTTGACATGAATTTGGGATACGGAATGGCAGCTGGCGAAAACTAAGGATGGCGCGGTTTTGGCTGCTTGCTCGAGGTCGAACTGGATGGATTTGGAGACATTGTGCGCGCAATCGATGAGCGTATGTAAAGACGGATCTTGATTGTCTGTGGAGACGGCGTGAGAAGGGTGCGATGCTCCTCATCCAGATCGTCGGAACAAAGAAAATGATGGCAGCTAGGGGTTGTATTTGAGCATGGACCTCGAGTAAGGATGGTCCTCCTCGCACCCAGCCCTCGTATTCTTCGATACGTCCTCACCAAGACTAGGTCGATGCAACCCAATGGGGTCTGGATCATCGCCGTGAGGACAAGCGCGCTGAATTCCCTTAGCTGGCCATGACCAAAGTTTCCAAAAGTACATGAAAGTGGATATAGCGTTGCAGGGCAAGGGCATCTTTGGCTCGTAGGCCTACACTAGCGGCGCATTCCACATCCTTCAGGTGATTGTTGAATATCAGATGAGCTCCAATTCGAGAAGAAGCAGCCGCTGCTCTGATCACCTGGATGGATGCTCCTTTGGACTGCATCTCGGCGAATTTCTGAAGAGCAGAAGACTTAGCTCCTTGCATTTCTACATTTCTCCGATTCGAATGGGTTGAAACACCCCTCTAGGATGGACATATGAGGATCTTGAATGTTGTTGCCTGCAAGCCGAACGAGACTCGGGCTGGGGGCGCAAATCAAACCCTATCTGAGCGCGCAGAGGTGCCAGGAGCCAGCCTTGATTTGATATCTCAACATGCATGAGCGCCCGACTACGTTCGTGTAGGTATTTGTTTGTAGGTCAGGTCTCGTATTTCCCATTTTCAAAGGTGCAAAGACGAGTGAAGCGCTTCACGACTACTGGCTTAACCAATTGGGTCTCCCGACTCCTTCTTGTACAGTACTAGGGTAGTCGGGTGGAAGTCAGGGCCCCAAGCCGTACCAAAGTTGAGTATGTGTGACAGGGAAGCCATCAACGCGCATACCAGGAAAACGTTAGATTCTTGCTTGGTAGTGAGTACGGCGTACTCCGAATGGAGTAGCCTGTAGAGTGCCTGGTAGATGGCCGGGGCTGGAAGAGTGGTCGCCACTTGGGAGTATGTCGATTCACAGGTGGCAGCCACTGGGCCGAGGGGCGTATATCTTGGGGCAATTGGCCCTCGACCTCGGCGCATGGATCCTCGTGGCGTTGGTCGCTATTAAGTTTCAAGAGTGTATTGGGATGAACTCTGTGCAGCCGCAGGGGACTACTAGAGTACCTCGCAGCCAAGTTTGGTGATAAGTTGAGAAGGAGAACAAGGGCGAACAAGGGTGCCGACTCACATGCTCACAGGTCGCTGCAAGCCAGACGCCTGTTGTGCAAGGTGGTGCATGCAAGGCGTCTTGAGTCAAGGATGTTCCCAGAGTAACAACCAGGGTGGCCCGTACATTCGTGTTGCTGCCTCCTAGTACGGAGTAGTCTGGTTCCCATCCATGGAGGCCTGGAGTGGGTGGAAACTTGAAAGGACGGAAAGGGATGGGGCGGGGTTCGTTGGATGGGGTTGGCGAATCACGACTCTCCAAGAACGACCAGGCGGATCACAGACCACTGCTATTGGTGGCATTGGCGCATCAGATTGCGGCTGCTTTGGCGCGACTCTTCGATGCTGAAACTGCTTATTGGAGTTCCAAATTCCTCCTCATATGTAGAACCAACAGAAGCCCGATCCATTACCCAGGCCATTCAGTCGACCCTCCTGGTCTCCATCCACTTTTATCTTCGTGTTCTCTCTGCGGGGATCCTGGATAGTGTTGCGATCTTCCTTACCGAAACTCTGTGCTAAGCGCGTATCACGAAGAACTGTTGGCTGCTGGGGGTCAGCTGCCTGAGGTGTCCGCGTATCAGAGTCGACACAATACAGTACTCCACCCTCCGTATGGAGTACAGTCTCACCGGGCACCACCTACCTGCCTAGGTAGAGCAGCTGCAACCTGAACTAGGTTGAGACGACCAGGTATCTGTCTGGAACGCTGAATCCTGATATCCTTGGCTGGGACTCGCGTTGTCCGTGAACATCCGTGCAGCCTTGACAAGTGTGAGGGTTCACATTCGTGTGATAAATCGATACGACGGCGCTTGATCGAGCAGATCAAGATTGGGCTCAGCGATAGCATACTTGCTTGGTGCGAATATACACCGCCCAGTGGACACCCTAGTGAGCTGAGGAGGAGGCAGAAGGCAGACTGGGGTTGGAAAGCAATAATCAGCTTCCACAGGGCCACAATTTTGCTTGTTTTGAGCACTCGAGGCAAGATCCACCTTGGATCCCACACTAGCAAATGGTCAATCACAAACAGTGGCCTCGCCACTACTTTTTGGGAAGGTAAGTCATATTCCGCAGCGCATGCTAGTGATCCACCAGATTGCCATCGACCAGGATCTCCTGCCTTGTCCACGGCCACCCAGCGCATCCGAACTTTCGGATATGCTTCTGGAGACAGTGACCAGGGCTGAAGAGGCCAAGCAGGGATTGCCAGTGCATTTGCATCTCGTTCAGGCCTCATTCCTTGAGATGGCAACTTGCGATATATCAAGTCTGATATCAATTCTGCTACCCCAAACATCAAGGAGGAACCACTATTTCGGGACGCGCTGAGCATACTTAAATGCATGCCATGTTTTGGACAACATGGACTGTCATCCATGATCCCACCCACCTCCCACCTCTTTGTACTAGATTTTGCCCCTACACACTGCTCTATCATGTTGGACCCGAACAAGCAACTAGTCATGAAGTTGTCATTCATTATGAATGACGGGGAGAACGAGCAGCATGACTCGAGCTCCACGTCTGGCTCGTCAGAACGGAGCCCTTCGCCATGGAGCCCGACATTGTCGCTGTCCCAGGAGCAAGACGAGTCGAGCTCCACGTCTAGCTCGTCAGAATCTGGATCGTCAGAGTCGAACTCGTCGCCATCGAGCCCCAACCTATCCCTGTCAGCGTTGTCGCTGTTTTCACCTCCACCCCGCACCAAAGGGACCCAACGGAAGCATCCACGTCAGAAAACCAAGGGAGTCAAAAAGCCTACACAATCCCAAAGAAACATTTCCAAATACACCCGTGAAGAGGGATATTTTATATGGTACCACCGTACCGATCTCCGCATGTCGTGGTCCCAAGTGACGGCTGCGTTTCAGCAGTACTTCAACACCGACCGCGAAACCGGTGGTCTCCAATGTAAATTTTATCGAGTACTTACGTACCACCATGTTGATACAATCCGGCAGCAAGTGAAAGACGGCGCACTCCTGGGCAAAGCCGAAAGTGAGAAGTATGGCCTGCTAGCGACCGTCAAGTGTAATTACCCCTGGATCCGAAAATGAAGGGTGGTACCATTGTCAACAACAAGCAGTGTTGGGGGTTCCGTGGGTTTGCAAGTTACAACTATGGGAAGGCGTTTTGAATGAGTGGTATTTTTGGGTTGGATATGATCACCACTTGTCATCATAGTCATCGTCGTATTCGTTATCCGAGTGGTACTGGCGATACTTGTAAGGGTTTCGAGAGAACTGGTCATCGGAGCTGACTTCATCTTCGGGATAGTCGTTGGCAGGATTGTCCTCAGCTGATCGTCGCGGGTTAGTATGTAATCATTACAAACAGCGCTCTGACCCACCATTCGAGTCTTCCTCATCCCAGTCATCATCGTGATCGCTGTCCACATACTTATTCCACAGATCCTCGTCTTCTTCATCGATGACAAGGACACCGACATTGGTGCCCCAATCATTCATTTCAACGAGAGGGGCCTGTCCTGCACTATGCTGGACCTTAATGTACGTCTCATATACAAAGTCGTTGTCGTCAAGGATCATCCTGTCCGAGTCGGCAGGGACGAAAGGTGGCGGTGAGGATGCTACTGCCTTGGCTTCAAGCTCATCCGCTCTGTTTTTGGCCTCGGGGTCCAATTCCATGGCCAATGCGGCAAGCTCGTCCGCGAGTTGATCCGAGTCGTGATCCCAGGTACTCGGGTGGTCTTGAATGGACGTGCCCTTTCGGTTAGGCTGGGCTTCGGCGATGACGAACGATTTGATTGGTGCGCGTTTGGAGAACTGTAATTCTTCAAGATTTGGTGTCGGACCCTCACTCACAAGTTGTGGTGCTTCGTTCTGGGCTTGTCGGAGATCTATTACCTTATCCACAGGGTCGCTTTCATAGATGGGATTGCGCTCGTGCTTGAAGGTGGCCGTATGTCTCTCAACAAATGTAGCTAGCGGTGGGCGTATATCAATCTTCGTTCGCTGGATTCGTCCTGGAGCAAGGGGGACCGATGATAGGTGGCGAGTCAGGTGGAAGCGGCGAGGTTGCTGTGGATTATTGTCCTCAGCAGATGTAGGTGATAAAGAGCTGGCTCCAGCATTTTGTGGAACTCCTTCCTGCGTCTGGGATGTGTGAGATGTCTGCTCTTCAGTCTTGTTCTTCAAAGATTCCTTGAGCCTTGCGTAGTCCCGCACATGGTCACCAGGAGCTGAGGAGCGGACGGTCGGGATTCCAAATGATGTCGAGCGCGCATTTTGAGGGACAGAATTGAGCTGAGATAATGGAGCAATGATACGTTCTTGCACGCGCTGGAAGTAGAAGTCGGTGACTCTTCTCTTGCGATCAGGTGCTGTACTCTGTTCCAAGTCTAGATGGGACCAGACAAGTCAGTCAGCAGTTGCGTGCACAGCTTAGACAGAACTCACACAGTGTCTCTACGGGCTCTTCCTGCCTTCTCCGCTTGATGCTTATGCGCTCAGGCGCCAGCGACATGTTGAATGGCGAGTTAGCTGCCCAAAGGAAGTGTATCTTTCCTGCGTGATAAAGCAAAGCGGGTGGACTGCAAGAAGTGGAATAAAATTGACCCGAGATTAACCCCGCAAGCAATAAAGGACGGAGTACTCCGTACTCCGTACAGGGAACCTCGCCGCTAGGTGAATCTAGCCATGAGGATTAGGTACTCAGGACTTTCGGGGCTGCCCTGGTGTCGAATCATACCTAGATGGCCAAGGGATTTCCGCCCGAAGGCCGTGGCCAGGGGTTCCAGGCGGCTACATTATACGCTATTTAGGCGCCTAATTCGGCAGAACTTAGTTACGACCACCTTCAACTTCTTCAACCTTCCCCAGCCTCATTCCCCCCTTTTCTTCATAACGAGAGGCTGCTTCAAACCCACTGCCCAGGAGGAGAAACTGATGCATTACACATTCACACGTCTCCCTCTGATCATCCGTCATGGATTATCAATATTACAAACGTAACTATGTAGGTCAGGAAGTTGCTCAATATTTGGATCTGGGCCTTGATGACTCTGAACGGCAAAGTTCAACCTACCTTCTGAAGCATGCTTGCTTGGAGTGAGCATTTCCACCTTGATGGCTGTAATGATTGTTGACATCATGGTATGATTCAGTATAGAGGTACTCCCGGCAAAGCTGCTTGGGGGGGTTATCGGTTGGCGAGTTTCTGGGATGATCCTTCAGCTGTTCCATACGGCCATTGTCTTCTGCTGAGTTCAGGGGGAATAGTCATGCGGCTAGGATGTTGAACGCATCGGCCCATCCTGGCTGTCTTTGGGAGGTCCTGGTTGTCATCAACGTCTTCAATCAGTTTACTGTGAAGCAAGATAGGAAAATGGCATTCGTGTCACTTCACATCAATCCCTATGTCCGTCCCTTGCCCAAATCCCTTCCTTCCTAAGTGACTTCTCACTTTGTAGTGAAGGAAAGAGAGGGTGTCCTAGGCCGCGTCATGCAACATGTTGAAGGATACCAACATTCACAATTCACGCACCCTGAATTCGAACCTCTTCATCAAGATGAGTTTTCTTTCTCATTTTATTCCCTCACCATCGCGGTGCTTGAGGCAATACCAAGTCTGTTCAAGATTCAATTCCAATCTTTTGCCTCAAATCCTTATTCTCGTCAAGCAACGCAACAAGCAGAACCAGTCTCCCACTACAGCAATCATTCATCGATATGGCTATGATGCTGATCCTCGTACTTGCGCTCCCAATGCTGTCTCTTTCACTCCCGGGTTATCCTCTCCCAGGTGTCTCGAATTTGCGTGCTCGCAATGGGCTCAAGAGCACTCCCAACGTAGGAGCCGAGCTTGCCAATACGCTCCGGTTCAATATCGACCCTGACATCTACGGCGTTGCCTGTGGCAAACACTTCTCTGTGAACATCAACGTAAAGGACGCCGGTACTGCCTCCTCAACAAGCTCTGCGTGTAACGCCGTGCGCAAACTTCTCATCGGCTCAAGCAACCAAGGCAACAGCGACGTGAACCTCATCTTCACTTGTCCTGGACAGTCAGTCAGCACTGCTGGTGGCGATCGCGATATCAAGATTGTCCTCAATACCGAAGAGGAGCCATCTTTCAGCGAGGTCCATACCACCACTCCGGGCACAATGACAGTCTCAAGCGACAAGGAGAAATTCATCGCAACGACCAGCGTTGACGTCGGAATAACCAAAACTTCCAACAGCGAATTGATCTGGCAGTTCATCACCTGTCCTTAGTCCCAAAGGATTTGGGAGGGATGGCAAACTTGACTGTCATGAACACCTTTACTTCCTGTGAGTCTTGGCTTGGTGGTGGCATGAGGCCTCAGCCTTCCAGCCTATCTCCGGTAATTAAACCATTCTCCGAGCTACCCAATCGCTACTAGTCTGGCTCAGAGACAAGCTTCAAATACATAGGCGAAACGATGTGGGCAATGAGGCCTTTGCACTATGTAAGGGTGATGCACCCCTAATAATACGCTCAAATCCCACTATTCCACAATTGCAGCTCACACATTCCATGACCTCAAGAGCGCTATCTCCAAAGTTCATTCCCGTACGCAGCCGGAATGAATAGATGTGGATGCGGAGGTTCAGCAAGAATCTCCTGTGATGCGTACCTCCAGTTTTATCCCTTAAACTCACCCAAGACCTCCTGAGATACCGTTGTTGGCATCAATTCCGCACCACCTGATTGCAAGTGATGTGTATTTGTCAGGCCGGAGCCTTGTTCCGCCGCTGGGACCGCGATGCGGAGAGTTCCCTGTGTGGGGCCATTCGATGCTCCACCCTTCGTTCATCTTCGTACGAAGCCAGCGCCATTTCTCAAGTAGCTCCCTATCATCGTCTGTACGAGTATTCCCGAGACTTAAAGAATGGAGATCCCGCATTATGAGATGTGGTATGTTGTTTGCTACACGCGGTGCGTTTGTTTGGGAAGCGTGGGCTATTCGTGATGAAGGGTGAAGTAGAAGCGGTGGACGAGGCTGCCAAGACCAGTATCTCCCCATCCACATCCACAAGAGGCTATGGTGCCACGAGCAGCGGCCAAGGCTCAAACCCTGGGCCTGTCGTTACCGACGAGGACAAGGTTGAAGGTCTAACCAACCCAAAGCATCTGTCCCGGCAGAGAACAAACTCCTCCATCATCGTCCTACGCCATGAAGAAAAACCCTCACTCCCATTGCCAGCCCCGGGCTCTCAACGTCGCGCGGGGGAGTCGCCACCACCATCACCACCCCCCTCGCTCCCCTTAATCCGCGAGGTCCTCTTCGTGGCCATTGTGTGCCTCGCGCAGCTATGCACCCAAATCAGCTTCGGGCAGGTTCTGTTCATCCTACCCATCATCGGCGAGAACTTTTTTCTCCGCGATGACAGCGAATTGAGCTGGCTCGTCGCTGGGTACTCTCTGACGGTCGGGACCTTCATCTTGATCTCCGGCCGCTTTGGCGACGTGTTTGGCTATAAGCGTATGCTTGTCATAGGGTACAGCTGGTTCGCACTGTGGACGATGGTCAGTCTCTTGAAGCCCTCTCTGAAGCCCCCGAAACCGATGACGCGCGACTACGTTGTGCGAAATGGTGTTATTCAACTAGGTCGTTTTGAAAGGCTAACTTCGGAAAACCAGATACAGGTC
>Ga0105239_10001816_pt1 | contig 27990 bp, 27 predicted proteins | sample KBSC44metaG_FD_92761 | JGI IMG/M metagenome (GOLD analysis project Ga0105239, IMG submission 92761) | Corn rhizosphere microbial communities from Kellogg Biological Station, Michigan, USA - KBS C4-4 metaG | ecosystem: Host-associated > Plants > Roots > Rhizosphere > Soil | place: Michigan, USA...
CGGCTGGTGGTCGACATCCAGCCCGATGGCGACCTGATGTTCGATGCCGGTGCGCTGTGGGTCGCGGCCAAGCACAAGATCCCGATGCTGGTCGTGATGTACAACAACCGCGCCTACTTCAACGACTGGGAACACCAGATCCGCATGGCCAGGCAGCGCGGCACGCCGGTAGACCGCGCCTACATCGGCATGGACCTGGACGATCCCGCGCCGGACTTCGCGTCGCTCGCGCGCTCGATGGGCTGGTATGCCGAAGGCCCGATCGACAAGCCGGGCGACATCGCCGGCGCCTTGCAGCGCGCGATCGCCAAGGTCAAGGCCGGCCAGCCCGCCTTGCTCGACACGATCACGCAGAAGCGTTGAAAGGGCAGCCGAGATGAGCGATACCTCCAGCATCACCGTCGGCGTCATCGGCGCCGGCCGCATGGGTGCACCGATCATCGGCCACCTGGCGAAGAAGGGCTTCACGACGCTGGCCTGCGATCTCGACGCGGGCAAGCAAGCGCTGGTCACCGGCCAGGGCGCGCGCTGGGCGGCGAACCCGGCCGATCTGGCCGCGGCCTGCCACGTGATCCTGATCTGCGTCGGCTTCGATCGCGAAGTGCGCGAGCTGCTGGCCGAGCAAGGCCCGCTGCGGCAGGTGCGCGCCGGCAGCATCGTCGCGATCCTCAGTACGGTGCATCCGGAGACCGTCAAGCAGCTGGCAGAGCAGCTGGCGCCGCGCGACGTGCACGTCGTCGATTCCACCGTCTGCCGCGGTGGCCAGGCGGCCGACGACGCGACCTTGCTGTCCTTCGTCGGCGGCTCGGCAGCCGTGGTCGAGCGCTTGACGCCGGTGCTGAAAGCCTATTCGGCCGACGTGGTGCACACCGGCGGCGTCGGCACGGCCCAGGTGGCCAAGGCGGTGAACAACCTGATCCTCTGGGCCTGCCTCGTGGCCGATCACGAAGGCCTGGCCTTGGCGCGGCACTACGGCGCCGACGTCGATGCCCTGCGCAAGGCGCTGCTGATCTCGAGCTGCGTCAACGGCCCGCTGGAAAAGTGGGGCACGCAGAGCATGGCCTGGGCCGAAGACGACATGTCGATCGTCAGCGAGATGGCTGTCGCGGCCGGCATCTCGCTGCCGCAGGCCGGCATCAACCGCGAGTTGTGCCGGGCCCTCAAACCCAAACGCTATCAGCTGGAGCTCTATGGACGCTGAATCCACCCCCGTGGCTGCCGACGACCCGACGATGGGCAACGAGTCGCACTACCACAGCAAGAAGGACCGCGTCTTCGTGCGCGCTATCCAGGGCCAGTACAACCTGAAGGACGAACTCGCGCGCCTGCGTGCGATGCCGCGCGTGCGCAAGGGCTCGTCGATCAAGTTCAACGACGGACCGCAGGCCTTCAGCCGGCACTACGTCGAGCCGAAGGACGGCATCACGCAGACCTTCCATCTGCACCTGGAGGAATACGGCCCGGGCGGCAAGTCGCAGAAGCACGGCCACGTCAACGAAGCCGCGTTCTACATCCTCGACGGCGAGGGCTACGAGATCCACGACGGCATCCGCTACGACTGGTCGGCCGGCGACATCGCGATCGTGCACAACAACTGCGTGCACCAGCATTTCAATGCCAGCAGCACCAAGCCGGCACGCGCCCTGGTGATCAAGACGAAACCGATGTACCTCTTCATGAACATGCTGTTTCAGAAGCAGGTCGAGCCGCGGCCGAACGACCCGGCGCCGGGCGGCGAAGGCTTCCAGGTCCGTGAATCGGAAGACAACTTCAACCACGCCTGATGGGACCCCCCGTAGCGCCTTCGGCGCTCCCCCCAGGGGGCGCCACCGACGGACCGGCAGAGCCGGATCCGTGGTGGCCGCTGGCCTTAGCCGGTTGATGCGTGGCGGGTGGCGTTTCGGCGCTATCGATGACTGAAAAGGAGAGATTGCAAATGGCATGGAGTGAAGCAAGAGCCTGGTTGACGGGGTCCGCCCACAACGACCTGTACCAGCAGCTGCTCGACGACGCGGCCCGCGCGCCGGCGCGCAACGCGAAGCGCAAGAAGCTCGTGAAACCGGCCGACATGCCGTGGGAGCTGTCGCGCCAGGGCCTCCTGAAGCACCTGCTGAACGAAGGCATGAACACGCGCATGGAGACGGTCGACGCCTACATGCAGATCATCCCGGCCGGCAGCCGCTCGGGCAAGCACCGGCACCTGGCCGAAGAATGCCTCTACGTCGTCGAGGGCCGCGGCTACGACCTGCACCGGGACTGCGATGTCGAGATCACCGACACCTACCACTGGACGCCGCAGGCCGACATCAAGCGCTACGAGTGGGAGGCTGGCGACGTGATCTACATCCCGCCGAACACCATCCACCAGCATTTCAACGCCAGCCCGGACCGGCCGGTCCGGCTGATCTCGGCGATCAACCGCATCTTCAAGAACAGCGGGCTGAACGATCTCGAACAGCTGGAGGACGCGCCCGAGTACCAGCCCGGCGTGGTACTGACCGCCGAGCGCGTCGCGCAATACCTGCGCGCCGCGACCCGACTTTCCGAACCGGCCTGAGGCCGCTTGCCTGGACCACCGACCCCCCCATGAGCACCACGACCCCCAACGCCCTGGTTTCGGACGCGATCGCGAAGAAGTTCGAGACCGAGAAGGAAACGCCCTATACCCGCTGGATCGCGGAAGAGGGGCTGGAGATCTTCGACGCGATGTACGTACCCGACCTGCACACCGTCGAGCTGAAGCCGTGGGCGCGGCGCGGCGGGCGCGGCGTCTACCTGAACCACGACGCCTCGCGCACCTCGAACGACAGCTACGTCTGCGAGATCCCGGCCGGCCAGCAGCTCGCGCCGCAGCGCCAGCTGTACGAAGAAATGATCTACGTGCTCGACGGCCGCGGCTCGACCAGCGTGTGGACCGACGACGAGCGCAAGCTCAGCTTCGAATGGAAGAAGGGCTCGATCTTCGCGATTCCGCTGAACACCTGGCACCAGCACTTCAACGGCTCGGGCGGCGAGCCGGCACGCTTCGTCTCGGTGACGAACGCGCCGGTGATCATCAACTCGTTCGGCGACATTCATTTCGTCTTCAACACGCCCTACGAGTTCAAGAACCGCTTCGCCGGCGAGAGCGACTACTTCGCCAACGGCGGCGAGCAAAAGGGCCTGCTGCTCGATACCAACTTCGTCGCCGACGCGATCAACCTGCCGCTGATCTCGGCCAAGGAACGCGGCGCCGGCGGCGGCCACATCCGCTTCAGCATGGCCAAGGGCAGCATGAACAGCCATATCTCGCAGTTCCCGATCGGGACCTACAAGAAGGCGCATGCCCATGGCCCGGGCGCCTACGTGATCATCATGAGCGGCGAAGGCTTCAGCCTGATGTGGCCGGAAGGCGAAGAGCCGCGCCGCTTCGACTGGAAGGAAGGCACGCTGATCGTGCCGCCGAACATGTGGTTCCACCAGCATTTCAATACCGGCACCACGCCCGCGCGCTACCTGGCTTTCAAGGGCGAGGCTGTGTCGATCCGCAATGCCCAGGGCGTGCCGAAGGCCTGGATCAGCAAGCGGGTCGGCGGCCACCAGATCGACTACGCCGATGAATCGCCGAAGGTGCGGCAAAGCTTTGCCGATGCCCTCGCGAAGGTCGGCTTGCAGCCTCGCATGGAAGAGGCTTACCGGACCGAACTCGTCGACTTGCCGCCGCCCCGGTGACCCGGCCGGCGTGACGGCGGGCCGGCGCGCCCCGAGGCGGAGGGCCTCACGCGCACCGGCCCCGATTGACCCGCGACAGCCGCCCCCGGAGGAGCGGCGGGAGCGGTGTTGCCCATCGATTCGCGACTTGCCGCCGGGGACGCCGCGGCAGCGCCGAAACCAGAACACAACCCCCACGATGGAGACGCAGGCAACATGAAAAAACTTCCTTTGGCTCTTGCGATCGGCAGTGCGGCCCTCATGCCGATGGCCCAAGCCGACGATTTCAGTGTGCAGATCTACGGCAAGCTGTATCCGTACATGCTGAGCGAGAAGGGCTCGGGGGCCACGGCCGCCGGCGAGACCGTCTCGACCCTTTCCCCGTCGGCCAAGGGGGTCAACGGGATGGACGACATCAAGGGCCTGCAGGCCGGCAACTCGCGCCTGGGCCTGCGCGGCAAGGAAGACCTGGGCGACGGCCTGGCGGCGCTGTTCCAGCTGGAGCAGACCGTCGGCGTCGATGCCGGCACCGGCGGCGCCTGGAACCGCGACACCTTCGTCGGGCTGGAAGGCAAGTTCGGCCTGGTCCGCCTCGGCAACATGGACACGATCTTCAAGAACTACGGCGACATCATCGGCACGCTGGGCATCAGCAGCGGCACCTTCCTGTCGACCAGCGACGTCTTAAGAAAGACCGGCTTCGGTCTCAGCTCGGCTTCGAGCTTCCATTTGCGCCGCGCCAATTCGGTGACCTACGAGACCCCGAATTTCTACGACCTGCAGGCCGGCATCCAGTATTCGACCAACGAAGCGGAGACCACCGGACACAACCCGCGACTGCTGTCCGTCGGCGTCTTCTACGACAAGGACTCGTGGTACGTCGGACTCGCGCACGAAATCCATTACGACTTCTTCGGCGGCTCGCTGAATGCGCCGTCGGCGATGCGCAACAGCGCAGACGAGGCGGTCAATTCGAAGGACCAGGCGACGCAGCTCGCGATCGTCTATCGGCTCAGCAAGGATCACAAGTTCGAGTTCGATGCGATCCGCAAGACCTACAAGGAAAACGCGACGCTGCCCGGCCGCTTCCAGTCCTACCGCAACAATGCCTTCCTGCTCACCGCCGAAAGCCGCTGGGGCGAGCGCTGGCGTACCTCGGTGCACTACGTGCGCTCGCTCGCCGGGAGCTGCGAAGTGGTCGGCACGCCCTGCAACACCAGCGGGCTCGAGGGCAGCGAATTTGTCGTGGCCGGCGCCTATAACTTCAGCAAGCGGACCTTTCTCTTCGGTGCCGTCGAACGGCTGACGAACGGCAAGTCCGCGCGCTACAGCAATGCCGAGTTCGACCACGATCCGAACCCCGGCGAAGACATCACGCAGTTCGCGCTCGGGATCGTGCACAGCTTCTGAGCCCGATCTGCCCGACACGAGGCTCCCACAGGAGACGACATGACCCCTTCACCGTCCGTCAACAGACTCCGCCGCCATCTGCTCGCGGCGTCGCTCGGGAGCATGGCGATGCCGGCCGCCTTCGCCGAAGACGTTGCCGCGCGCAATCGTGCGTTCTACCTGTACGAAGGCGCCGACCGCGAAGCCAGGCTGGTTGCCGGCGCGAAGAAGGAGGGCGAGTTCAACCTCTACACCTCGCTGAACACGCGCGACTCGGGGCCGATCACCGATGCCTTCGAAAAGAAGTACGGCGTCAAGGCCAAGCTGTGGCGCTCCAGCTCGGAGAAGGTGCTGCAGCGCGCGGTCACCGAGGCGCGCGCCGGGCGCTTCGTCTGCGACGTGCTGGAGACCAACGGGCCGGAGATGGAAGCGCTGTTTCGCGAGAAGCTGCTGGTGCCGTTCTACAGCCCGCACTACAAGGACTTGCCGGCGGCCGCCTTCCCGAAGCACCGCGGCTGGGTCGCCGACCGCTTCAACTTCTTCGTCATCGGCTACAACACCAACCTGGTCAAGACGGCCGATGCGCCCAAGAGCTACGAGGACTTGCTGAGTCCGCGCTTCGCCGGCAAGTTGGGCATCGAGTCCGGCGACATCGACTGGTTCGGTGCGATGGTCAAGCTGATGGGCGACGAGAAGGGCATGGCCTATTTCCGAAAGCTCGCACAGACCAAGCCGCAGATGCGTACCGGCCACACCTTGATGGCCGAGCTGCTGTCCTCGGGCGAGGTGCCGGTGGCGGTGGCGATCTACAACCACAACGTCGAGAAGATGGCCTTGAAGGGCGCCCCGGTGAAGTGGCTGCCGCTGGAGCCGACCTTCGGCCGGCCGAACGCGGTCGGCGTGGTGGAGCGTGCGCCGAATCCGCATGCCGCCTTGCTGTTCGCCGACTTCATGCTGTCGCCCGAGGGGCAGACCCTGATCAAGGGTGTCAACCGCGTTCCGTCGAGCCTGGCGGTCGACACGCAGCTGAACAAGTTCAAGTTCGAGATGATCGATCCGTCCATCACGCTGGACGAGATGGATCGATGGGAAGGGCGCTGGAACGAGCTCTTCCTGAACGGCCAGAAGGTCAAGAAGGAAACCGAGTGAACAAGCGTCAATTCGCAAAATACATCGGGCTGGTCGCGGCCGGGACGGCGCTGCCGTCCCTGACCCGCGCACAGGGAACGGCCCGCGCCACGCTCGCCGAGCTGGCGGCCTATGAAGGGCCGGACCGCACGCAGCGCCTGATCGCCGGCGCGAAGGCCGAAGGCAACGTGATGAGCCTCTACACCTCGGCGCCGACCGACGACATGGCGGCGCTGACGGCCGCCTTCGAAAAGAAGTACGGCATCAAGACCACCGTCTGGCGCTCCGGCTCCGAGAAGGTGCTGCAGCGCGCGGTGGTCGAGGCGCGCGGCAACCGGCATTCGGTCGACATCATCGAGACCAACGGGCCGGAGATGGAATCGCTGCACCGCGAGCAGCTCTTGCAAGTAATCAAGTCGCCGTATCTGAAGGATTTGATCAAGCCGGCGCTGCGGCCGCATGGCGAATGGGTGGGCACGCGGCTGAATGTCTTCGTGCAGGCCTACAACACCAATGCGGTGAAGAAGGCGGAGTTGCCGAAAGCCTGGACGGACTTGCTCGATCCGCGCTGGAAAGGCCGGCTCGGCATCGAAGCGGAAGACGAAGACTGGCTCGCCGGCATTGTCGCCGAGCTGGGCGAAGAGCGCGGGCTGAAGCTCTTCAAGGACATCGTCGCGACCAACGGCATCTCGGTGCGCAAGGGCCATACCTTGCTGACGCAGCTGGTGATCTCGGGCGAGATCCCGTTCGCGCTGACGGTCTACAACTACAAGGCCGAGCAGCTGAAGAACAAGGGCGCGCCGATCGAATGGATGGCGATCGGCGATGCGATCGCGCGGCCGAACGGCGTCGGCGTGCTGAAACACGCGCCGAACCCGCATGCCGCCTTGCTGTTCTACGACTTCGAGATCAGCGAGGAAGGCCAGAAGCTGCTGTTCACGCGCGACTTCGTGCCGACCTCGACCAAGGTCGACACGCCGCTGAACAGGCTGCCGATGAAGTTCGTCGACGCCCGCGTGGTGCTCGACGACTACGAGAAGTGGACCCGGACATACCAGGACATCTTCGCGGTCAAGCCGCGCTGACCGGGCCAAGCACTTGCCGCGGGAGAACCGACGATGAAGCATTCGATGTCGATGTCGACGCCGTGGCAGCGCGGGATCGCGGCCTGCATTGCCGCACTGTCGCTGGCCGGCGGCGCCGCGGCGCAGGCCTCGCTCGCGGACTACCAGGGCGCCGATCGCCTGCAGCGCATCGTCGCTGAAGCCAAGCGCGAAGGCACGCTGACGCTCTACACGACGATTGCCGAGAAAGACCTGCCGACCCTGATCCAGCCTTTCGAGGCCAAGTACGGCATCAAGGTCAGAGTCTGGCGCGCCGGGACCGACAAGGTGCTGCAGCGCACCGTCACCGAGATGCGCGGCAATCGCTTCGAGGTCGACGCGGTGCACATCGGCTCGCCCGAGATGGAAGCGCTGGCGCGCGAGAAGGTCTTGCTGCCGGTCACCTCGCCGGCCTTCGGCGACCTGACGCCGGGCTCGGTGCCGCCGCACCGGCAATGGGCCGCGACCCTGCTGTCGGTCTGGGTGCAGGCCTACAACACCAACCTGATCAAGAAGGAAGACTTGCCGAAGACCTACAAGGACCTGCTCGATCCGAAGTGGAAAGGCAAGCTCGGCGTCGAGAGCAAGGACCAGGACTGGTTCGCGTCGGTGATCGACATCAACGGCGGTGGCACTGCCGGCATGAACTACTTCCGCGACCTGGTGGCGAAGAACGGCCTCTCGCCGCGCAGCGGCCACACCTTGCTGACCAACATGGTGGCCTCGGGCGAAGTGCCGATGGCCCTGACGGTCTACAACTACATGCCGGTGCAGGCGAAGAAGAAGGGCGCGCCGGTGGACTGGTTCGCGCTCGAGCCGGCGGTGGCGCGATCCAATGCGATCGGCGTCGCACGCCGTGCGCCGCACCCGAATGCCGCGCTGCTGTTCCACGAGTACATGCTGACCGATGCGCAGCAGTACATGCCGTCGCTGGACTACGTGCCGACCAATACCAAGGTCGATTCGCCGCTGAAGGGCGTGCGCATCCTGATCACCGACCCGATCCGCACGCTGGACGAGGCGGACAAGTGGACCCGGCTGTTCGACGACGTCGTCATCAAGCGAGCCGGCCAATGAGAAATCGTGCGTCAACCAGTCTTTCGCGGGCCGAGCGCCGGGCCGCTCCCAAGCCGGCCGGCACCCCCTCGGGGGGTCGACCGATGTACTCATCGGGCGGGGGGCAGACAGTCTCTCGATCGTGGCGCGAGGTCTGGCTGATTACGCTGGGCCATGCGCTGACGCACTGGTATCCGGCGACCTTTTATCTGCTGCTGCCGATCATCGGCGCCGAGCTGGGCCTGAGCTTCAGCCAGATCGGGTTGATCATGACCTGCCAGTACATCGCGGCGGCGGTCGCGAACGTGCCAGGCGGCGTGCTGGTCGATACCGTCGGCCGCAAGGGGCTGCTGATGGGGGTGTCGCTGTTCTGGGTCGGCTTCCCGTACCTGCTGATGGGCTTCACCCACGCCTACCTGCCGCTGCTCGCCTGCGTCGCGCTGGTCGGCGTCGGCAACAGCCTCTGGCATCCGACGGCGATCCCGATGCTGGCAAGCCGCTTCCCCGAACGCAAGGGCCTGGTGCTGTCGCTGCACGGCATGGGCGGCAACGCCGGCGACGCGATCGCGCCGCTGGTGGTCGGCACCCTGCTCGCGGTGCTGAGCTGGCGCGAGGTGGTGGTGCTGAACGTGATCCCCGGGCTGGTGATGGCGCTGCTGATCCTGGTCTTCCTCGGCACGCTGAAGCTGGGGCGCAGGAAGCCGGCCGCCGCGGCGCCGGCCGATGGGGCCGGGCAGTCGATGGCCGAATACCTGAGCGGACTGAAGTCGCTGCTGCGCAATCGCAGCCTGATGCTGCTGTCGACCAGCAGCGCCTTCCGCTCGATGACGCAGAACGCCTTGCTGACCTTCCTGCCGCTCTTCCTGGTGCGCGAGATGGGCTTCAGCAGCCTGTGGGTCGGCGGCTGCATGTTCGCGCTGCAGGCGGCCGGCTTTGCCGCGGCGCCGGTGGCCGGCAGCCTGTCGGACAAGCTGGGCCGCCGCAGCGTGATGATGACCAGCATGGCGATGACCGCGGTGGTGCTGGTCTTCATGGCGCTCGCCGGCCGCTCGCATGCCTTCGTGTTCTTCATCGCGGTGCTGGGGTTCTTCCTCTATGCGATCCGCCCGGTGATGCAGGCCTGGCTGCTCGAGAGCACGCCGAAGAACATGGGCGGCAGCAGCATCGGCGTGCTGTTCGGCATGCAGTCGCTCGGGGCCTCGGCCGCGCCGCTGCTCGGCGGCCTGATCGCCGATCGCTGGGGCCTGGGCGCGAGCTTCTATTTCCTCGCCAGCACCATCGTCGCGGCGAACCTGCTGATCCTGCTGATGCCGTCGGGCGACAAGATCGACGGGCCGAGCGACGCGCCCTTGCCGCGCCCGGCCGTCGCCCCGGGGGGCCGGCAGGATGGGTGAGGCCTACGCCTTCGCGTCGGCGCTGTGTCTTGCGGTGTCGAACGTGACGGTCACCCGCGGCGCCAGGCGCGGCGCCGATGACAACGGCGCCACGCACGCGCCGCCGCCGAATCCCCGCTGCCGACCGTTCTCGCGAAGAGAACGGGGTTCTTCGTTCCAGAGGTCTTCGCTACCATGCTGGCATGAACACGAAGAACGAGAACGTCATGGAAAAAGAATCATCGTCGGGACGCCTGTCGTCGGTCACGTCGGCGCTGCTGGTGCTGAAGGTCTTCTCGGAGGACGAGGCCGAGATCGGCATCAGCAGCCTGGCCAAGCGCCTCGGCCTGGCCAAGAGCACGGTGCACCGGCTCGCGGTGACCTTGGCCTCCGAGGGTTTCCTCGAGCAGAACCCGGAGAACGGGCGCTACCGGCTCGGCCTCGCGCTGTTCTCGCTCGGCACGCTGGTGCGCCGGCGCATGGACGTGTCGAACCAGGGGCTGCCGCTGCTCGGCCTGCTGCGCGACCGCACGCAGGAGGCGGTGCACCTCGCGATACTGGACAACACCCAGATCATGTATCTCTACAACCTGGAGAGCTCGCAGGCGATCAGCATCCGCTCCTATCTGGGTGCGCGCAAGCCGGCGTTCTGCACCGCCGAGGGCCGCGTGATGCTGGCCTTCAGTGCGGCCGAGGTGGTCGAGAGCGTGATCAAGGAAGGCCTGGTCGCGCGCACGCCGAAGACCAACACCGATCCGGCCGCGCTGCTGCAGACCCTGGAGGAAGCGCGCCAGAGCGGCTATGCGATCGACGACGAGGAGAGCGAGATCGGCATGCGCGGCGTGGCCGCACCGATCCGCGACATCTCGAACCGCGTGATCGCCGCGGTGGGCCTGGCCGGGCCGATCCAGCGCGTCACGAAAAAGGAACTGCGGGGCTACGCGCCGCAGGTTGTCAGCACGGCGGATGCGATCTCCGCACGGCTGGGGTACCGAGCCCGGTGAAGCGCATGCGCTGCGCCGGCCAACGCAGCGCATCTTCATGAGTGGCAACCCTCTTCATCATCTGCGCATCACCGGCAGCGACATAGAGTTCGACTGTGCGGCTGGCGACACCGTGCTGCGCGCCGCCCAGCGCGCCGGCCTCGGCTTTCCGTACGAGTGCAACGTCGGCTCCTGCGCCAACTGCAAGTTCGAGCTGGTCGAAGGCGAGGTGCGCATGAACTGGGAGCAGGCGCCCGGCTGGACCGAAAAGGACAGGGCGCGCAAGCGCTACCTCGGCTGCCAGGCGCGGCCGCTCGGCGATTGCCACGTCAAGCTGCGCCTGGACCCGCACTACGCGCCGCAGGTGCGCCCGCGGCGCGGTCCGGCCGTGCTGCTGGCCAGGCGCGAGATCACCGCCGACATCAGCGAATTCCGCTTCGAGCTCGAGCAGCCGCTGGACTTCCAGCCCGGGCAATATGCCTTGCTCTACCTGCCGGGCGTGGCCGGGGCGCGCGCCTATTCGATGAGCAATGCCTTCATCGCGGCCGGCGATGACAGGCGCATCTGGGAGTTCCAGGTCAAGCGCGTGCCGCGCGGGCAGGGCAGCAACACGCTGTTCGATCAGGTGCAGGCCGGCGACCGTCTCGAGATCGACGGGCCCTATGGCATGGCCTGGCTGCGCCGCGACGCGCCGCGCGACATCCTCTGCCTGGCGGGCGGGTCGGGTCTTGCGCCGATGATCTCGATCGCGCGCGCCGCGATGAACGAGCCGCGCCTGGGCGGCCGCCGCCTGCACTTCGTCTACGGCGGCCGCACGCCGGGGGACATCTGCGGCGAAGACATGCTGCGCGTGCTGCCCGGCTGGGGCGAGCGCCTGCACTACCACCCGGCGGTCTCGCCGCCGCCGGTGCCGACCGCGGGCAGCCCGTATGCGGACTGGGGCGGCCTGGTCGGCTTCGTGCACGACATCGCGCTCGGCCTTTTCGGCGAGCGCCTGTCGGAGATGGAAATCTATTTCGCCGGCCCGCCGGCGATGGCGGCCGCGGTGCAACGCATGCTGTTCGAGGCCAGGGTGCCGGCGGCGCAGCAGCACTTCGACCAGTTCTATTAGTGGAATGGAACACTCCATGAGCAAACTCAACCTCTCTCTCGGCTGCTGGGACTACGACCGCACCCGCGCGCTGATGGATGGCCGGGTGCAGGCCGACGGCATCCATCTCAACTACCTGAACATGCCGGTCGAGGAGACCTTCTTCCGCATGCTGCGGCACCAGGAATTCGATGTCGCCGAGATGTCGCTCTCGTCGTACACGGTGTCGCTGTTCAAGTCGCCGCAGCCGTTCATTGCGATTCCGGTGTTCCCGTCGCGCTTCTTTCGCCACTCCTGCATCTACGTCAATGCCGACAGCGGCATCCGCGAGCCGAAGGACTTGATCGGCCGGCGCATTGGCAACCCGGAGTACCAGATGACCGCACCGGTGTGGATCCGCGGCATCCTCTCCGACCACTACGGCGTGCCGGTCGACAGCGTCACCTACTTCACCGGCGGCGAGGAAGAGCCGGGGCGGCCGGAAAAGCTGAAACTCGACCTGCCGGCGAACATCCGCGTCGAGCGCATCGGGCCGACGCAGACCTTGTCGCAGATGCTGCTGAGCGGCGAGATCGACGCGCTCTACACCGCGCGCACGCCGTCAAGCTTCCACACCGGCGGCGGGCGGGTGCGGCGGCTGTTCGAAGACTATGTCGATGTCGAACGGGACTACTACCGCAGCACCGGACTCTTCCCGATCATGCACACCGTGGCGATCCGCCGCGAGGTCTACGAAGCGAACCGCTGGGTCGCGCAATCGCTCTACAAGGCCTTCGTCGAGTCACAGCGCCGCACCTATCTCGATCTGCAGGAGAGCGCCGCGCTGAAGGCGATGCTGCCGTGGCTGACGGCGCACGTCGAAGAAGCGCGCAAGGAGATGGGCGACGACTACTGGCCCTACGGACTGGAGCGCAACCGCAAGACGCTGGAGACCTTCCTGCGCTATTCCTTCGAGCAGGGACTCTCGAAACGCCAGCTCGCCCCCGACGAGTTGTTCGCGCCGGAGTCGCTCGAATCCTTCAAGATCTGAGAACCGTCCGTCATGTCCTCTTCCGACCCGCCCGACAACAAGCCGCACAGCCTGAAGGACCACCAGTGGGGGATCGACACCGACCATGGCCATGAGCACGGCGAAGGCGCGGACCACGACCACGATCACGACCATCTCGACGGCCCGCCGACCGAAGGTGACCGCACGCTCTGGGCGCAGGACAACGTGATCCTGCGCAGCGTCGGCATCGACATCGGCTCCGCCGGCACGCAGCTGGTGTTCTCGCGGCTGCATCTGCAGCGCATCTCCGAAGAGCTGTCGACCCGCTACGTGACGATCGATCGCGAGCAGCTCTACCAGTCCCCGATCGCGCTGACGCCGTATCAGAGCGAGGCGCTGATCGATGCAGCGGCGCTGGGCGGGATCATCGAGCGCGCCTACGCCGCCTGCGGCCTGCATCCGGACGACATCGACACCGGCGCGGTGATCCTGACCGGCGAGGCACTGCGCCGCGAGAACGGCGAGGCGATCGCCGCGGTGCTGGCCGAGCAGGGCGGAGAGTTCGTCTGCGCCACCGCGGGCCATCACATGGAGGCGATGCTGGCGGCCTACGGTTCGGGCGCGGCGCGCCGTTCCTACGACGAATCGAAACGCATCCTGAACATCGACATCGGCGGCGGCACGACCAAGCTCAGCCTGGTCGACAACGGCGAGCTGCGCGCCACCGCGGCAGTGCACCTCGGCGGCCGCCTGCTGGTCGTCGACGACAGCGGCCGCATCACGCGGCTCGACCCGGCGGGCCGCGCGCATGCGCTGCGCGCCGGCTTCGACTGGGAAGTGGGCAGTGTCGTGAAGCGGCAGCAGCTGGCCACGGTGGCCGCGTCGATGGCCGACGCGCTGGTGCGCATCCTGCTGCAGCGCTTCAGCGACGTGGACCTGCGCGAGCTGTTCCTGACCGATCCGATCGAAGGCCTCGGCCAACTCGGCGACGTGATGTTCTCGGGCGGGGTCGGCGAATACGTTTATCGCCGCGAGCCGCGCGACTTCGGCGATCTCGGCAAGCTCTTCGGCGAAGCAGTGCGCGCGCGCATCGACGAGGGCACGCTGCCATGCCGGCTGCTGCCCGCCGGCGAATGCATCCGCGCGACCGTGCTCGGCGCCTCCGAGTACAGCGTGCAGCTGAGCGGCAACACCACCTTCATCTCCGAGCCGCGCCTGCTGCTGCCGCGCAAGAACCTGCAGGTCGTGCCGCTGGGTGCGGACCTGAACGGCGAGATCGATGCCGGCGTCGTTGCCGCGGCGCTGCGCCGCTCCTTCCTGCAGCACGACCTGGTCGAAGGCGCGCAGGACTGCGCCGTCTCCCTGCGCTGGGGCGGGGCACCGGCCTTCACGCGACTGGCCGCACTGGCGCGCGGACTGCTGGATGCCTTGCCGCGCACGCTCGAGTCCGCGCGGCCGATCTACATCGTCGCCGATGGCGACATCGCGCAGACACTCGGCCATCTGATCAGGGACGACGCCCGAGTGAAAGGCGCCCCCAGGCAGCGGCAAGCCGCCGCCGCCCCCCGAGGGGGTCTGGGCAGCCCGGCGGAGCCGGATCTACCCAGGAGCGAAGTGCTGGTGATCGACGGCATCACGCTGTGGGGCTTCGACTTCATCGACCTCGGGCGCATCCGCATGCCGTCGCTCGCGGTGCCGGTGAGCGTCAAGTCGCTGGTCTTCAGCGACGACCCGCGCTCGCACGGCAAGTCCGACGAAGAGCACTGGCATCACCACGGCGACGGCGTGATGCATTCGCACGGTCACCACCATCCCCACGGAGGCCACCATGAACGCTGAGGAGATGCGCGAGCGGCTGGTGCTGGCGCTGAGCATGCTCGAGCGCGAAGGCATCATCGACTTCAACGGCCACTTCAGCCTGCGCCTGCCGCAGGGCCGCGGCCTGATGATCAACGCGGCCGACTCGGTGCGCAGCCGCCTCGATGCCGGCGACATCATCGAGATCGACTTCGACGGCCGGCCGCTGGGCGGCGAGCGCAAGCCGCCGATGGAATTCCATCTGCATGTGCAGATCTACCTGCGGCGGCCGGATGTGCAGGCCGTGGTGCACAGCCATCCGCTGTGGTCGACGGTGCTGACCACGGCCGGCCACGCATCGCAGCCGGTGACGATGCAGGCCGCGGTGCTCGGCCCGGTGCGCACCTTCCCGAAAACCGCGTCGATCAACTCGGCCGACCTCGGCGCCGAAGTCGCGGCCTTCCTCGGCGACGCGAAGGCGGCGCTGCTCGACCGGCATGGCGCGGTCTCGGTCGCCGCCTCGGTGCAGGATGCCTTCGTGCAATCGATCTATCTCGAAGAGAACGCGCACCGCCAGTACCTCGCAATGCAGATCGGCGCGCCGCGCGCGCTGAGCGACGAGGAGTGCGGCCGCATCGGCCCGAATCTCGCGCGGCCCTTCCTGCTGCAGAAGGTCTGGGACTACCACGTGGCCAAACACGCACGGCATGATCGTGCGTAGCCCCGGCGCGCCGGCTTCAACTCAGCGGCTTCAGATGCACATGGGCGGCCGGCGACGCGCCGCTGTGCGCATGCCCGCGCGCGCCGTGGCCGATCTCCACCGGCACCAGCGACACGCTGCCGTGGCGCACGCCGGTCTCCGCGATCAGCCGGTCGGCGAAGCGGCGCACTTCGACGGTGGCGCCGCGCACGAAGCAGACCTCCATGCAGTCGTCGTGATCCAGATGCACATGCATGCTCGACACCGTCAGGTGATGGTTGTCGTGCTGGATCGCCGCGAGGCGCTCTGCCAGCGAGCGGTCATGATGGTTGTAGACGTAGCCGATCTGCGCGATGCAGTGGCGCGCGGTTTCGCCGCGCAAGGCCTGCTGCGAGATCCAGCCGCGGATCAGGTCGCGCACCGCCTCGGAGCGCGAGGCATAGCCATGTTCCTCGACCAGCGCATCGAAGGATTCGGCCAAGGCGTTCTCGAGCGAGATCGTCAGTCTTTCCATGGAGAGTTTCCTGATCCTGTCGGTGGGCGGCGAACGCGGCCGGGAGCTTTCATTATCGCGGCCGGTCATGGCTGAGGACAGCGCTCCGGCGATGCTCTCCCGAGTGGCCGAGTCCGAACCAAGCGCGCCGCGCTCGGCCACCGAGCTCTTCATCGTCTTCACGCTGATCTCGCTGCAGAGCTTCGGCGGCGCGCTGGCACTGATCGAGCGCACCGTGGTGCGTGACAAGGGCTGGCTCAGCACCAAGGAGTTCCTGGGCCTTTACGCGGTGAGCCAGGTCTTGCCGGGGCCGACCGGCATGTCCTTCTGCGTGATGCTGGGCGACCGCTTCTTCGGCTTCAAGGGTGCGGCGGCGGCATTGAGCGGCTTCCTGCTGGTGCCGAGCGCGCTGGTGATCGCCGCGGCTTCGCTGTTCCAGCAGTTCCAGCATCTGCCGGCAGTGCAGGGCGCGCTGCGCGGCATGGGCGCGGCGGCGGTCGGGCTGATCATCACGACGGCGGCGCGCATGTCTCGCGCGTTGCGCGGGCATCGCGGCGGCATCGTCGTCGCGGCGCTGAGCTTCATCGCGGTCGGGCTGTGGCGGCTGCCGGTGAGCACCGTGATGCTGACCCTGGGGGCGGTCTCGGTCTGGCTGGCCTGGCGGAAGAGCGGGTCATGAGCGGCGACGCATTGCTGGCGCTCTTTCTGCACTTCCTGTCGCTGTCGGTCTTCGCGACCGGCGGCGCGATCGCGCTGGCGAGCGACATGCATCGCTATGTGGTCGATCAGCATGCGTACATCACGCACACGCAGTTCGTCAATTCGATCGCACTGGCGCAGGCCGCGCCGGGACCGAACATCCTCTTCGTCACGGTGATGGGCTGGCAGATCGGCGGCTTGACCGGCGCGCTGGCCACGACGCTCGGACTGTCGATGCCGGCGCTGGTGTTCCCGTTCGTGGTGTCGCGCCTTGGGCGATTGCCGCAGTTCGGGCGCTCGATGAAGGCGCTGCAGCGCGGCCTCGGGCCGGTCGCGATCGGCTTGATGGCCTCGACCTGCTTCCTGCTCGTGCGCGAGGCGCCGGGCGTGTGGAAAGGCGCAGCGATCATCGTCGCCAGCGTGCTGGTCTTGTCGCTGACGCGCGTGCCGCCGGTGCTGTTGATCTTCGGCGCCGGCGTGCTGGGGGCGTTCATTTCCTGGTAGGTCCAGCGAGCGCAGCGGCGCGCCGAAGCCTCTACGCCGACTGCCGGACCACGAGCGTGTGAGGCAAGGTCGTCGACGGCGGCATTTCGCCCGAGATGCGCCGCAGCAGCAGCCGCATCGCATGCTCGCCGAGTTCGCGCCGCGGCTGGGCGATGGTGGTCAGTGACGGCTCGAAGATGCTGGCGAGCGGCACGTCGTCGAAGCCGACCACCGCCAGGTCGCCGGGCACCTGCCGTCCCGACGCCAGCGCCGCCTTGATCGCGCCGACCGCCAGCGTGTCGGACACCGCGAACACCGCGGTCGGCGGCTGATCGAGTGCGAGCAGCCGCCGCGTGGCCAGTTCGCCCAGCGGGTGGTCGATGCCGCCGACGATCTGGATGTACTCGGGCCGCTCCTGCAGTCCGGCCTCGTGCAACGCATCGCGATAGCCGTCTCGGCGCTGCTGCGCGTAGAGATAGCGTTCGTCGCTGTTGACCAGCGCGATGCGGCGGTGGCCCTTGGCCAGCAGGTACAGCACGGCGTCCTTCGCAGCCAGCCGGTGGTCGATGCTGACATACGGGATCTGACCGTCGGGCACGAACTCCGAACAGGCAACCCAGGGCAGCGAGCGGACTTCTTCGCTGACCATCTGCTGCGTGGTGTACGGGTCCATGCAGACCACGCCGTCGTAGAAATGTCGGGTCAGCATCTGCGCCACCGCCCGTTCGCGCGCTTCGCTCAGCCCGGTGTCGCAAAGCAGCAGCTCGTAGTCGTGCTGGCGCGCGGAAGCGCCCAGCCCGCGCACGATCTCTGCGTAATAGGGGTTCGAGAAGTCAGGCACGAGTGCCAGCACCATGCGAGTCCGGGCCGTGCGCAGGCTGCGTGCCGCGACCGTCACGCGGTAGTTCAGCGAGCGCATGGCCGCCTCGACACGTTCGCGCGTGTCTTCGCGCACCGAAGGATGGCCATTCAGAACGCGGGAAACCGTCGCCGTGGAGACCCCGGCGGCCTTGGCGACATCAATGAATGCGACCATGAAACGCTCGTGAAACGAATCGTGTAATGCTATTGCATAGAACCTCGTTCAGTTCTCACTATTAGGTTTTCTACCATGCAATGTCACAATGCAATGGATTACATTGAATGCAACAAGAGGCTGGCGCCAGTAATCCCATCCAACGAGGAGACCGAGTCCATGAGCGAGACAATGCGTACGGCAGATTCGAGCGGCCGTGTCGAGGGTGAGAACGGGCCGCAGACCGGCCCGGCTCGCCGGGGCTTTCTCAAGGGCGTTGCGGCTGCAGCCGCGACGGTCCCGACGCTGATGTCGGCGACACCCGCCTTGGCCCACGACGGCGGGTCGCGCGGCCGATCGATTCCGCGCGAGAACATCAGCATTCAGCTCTACACCTTGCGCGAGCTGGTCGCCCTCGAGCCTAAGCTGCAAGCGCTCGCCGAGCTCGGCTACCGCAAGGTCGAACACGCCGGCTTCGGCAATCTGACGGCGGCGCAATTCCGGGCAGCGCTGCAGCAGGCCGGCCTGCGCGCAAGCTCAGGACACCAGGCGATCCCGCAGCCCTGGAATGACACCGCCTGGTATCAGACGATCGCGGACGCCGTCGCGGTGGGGCAGCAATACATCATCACGCCGGCGAGCCCGATCACGTTCTTCCCGACCGACGGCGACCTGTCGAAGATCAGGGGGTTGACGACGGTCGCGGCGTGGCAGCAGTACGCCGAGGATCTGAATCGCGCCGGTGCGATCGCCCGCGCTGCCGGCCTGCGCTTCGGCTTCCACAATCACTTCTGGGAGTTCATCGGACTCGACGACGACACTCCGCGGGTCGGCTACGACATCCTGCTCGCCGAGACCGACCCGCGCCTCGTGCATTTCGAGGTCGATCTCTACTGGGCCTGGTTCGCGCATCGCGACCCGGTGCAATTGCTGGCCTACGCCGGCGACCGCATCCGCCAGTTCCACGTCAAGGACATGCGCTATGTCGACCACAAGGCGACGTTCGCCGACCCCGGCACCGGCGTGATCGACTTCGCGCGCATCTTCCGGGCGGCCGGCAAGACGAACGAACACGAATACATCGTCGAACGCGACGATGCCGGCGTGAATGCCTTGATGACGGCGAGGGTCGGCTTCGACTTCCTGAGCCGGCTCAAGGTCTAGGCGGTTCGAAGGGTCTGGCAGCGGGCTCGCGATCGCGCAGCGGGCCTATCTCAGCTTGACGACGACCTTGCCCTTGGCTCGTCCCCTTTCGACATAGGCCATGGCTTCGTTCGTCGATTCGAACGCGAAGACCCGGTCCACGACCGGGCGTATGGCCCCGGCATCCACGAGCGAGGTGATCTCGCGCAACTGCTGTCCGCTGGCTCGCATGAAGAGGAAGGAATACCTCAGGTCACGACGGGCCGCCCTTTTTCTGACTCCGGAACTCAGCAGGCGGACGATGAGGTTCACGACCCATGGCGCTCCGATGCTCTTAGCAAAAACGGGATCGGGCGGGCCGGAAATCGAGACGAGTGTGCCGCCGGGCTTCAGTACGCGCAGGGATTTCTCCAGCGCGGCGGCATCCTGGCTGTGCAGCACCACATCGTAGTTCTGCAGCACTTTCTCGAAATCATCTCGTCTGTAGTCGATGACGATGTCTGCCCCGAGACTCTTCACCAGGTCGATATTGGCGCTGCTCGTCGTGGTGGCGACGGTAGCCCCCAGATGCTTGGCCAGTTGAATGGCGAATGTTCCGACGCCGCCGGACCCCGCCTGGATGAAGACCTTCTGCCCCTTCTTCAGATTCGCCTTGTCGATCAGCGCCTGCCAGGCCGTCAGGCCGACCAGCGGGATCGAGGCCGCCTCTTCCATGCTGAGCGCCTTGGGCTTGATCGCCAGTGATTCTTCCTTGACCGCGATGTATTCGGCAAAGCTGCCGATGCGGAAGTCATCCGGCCGCGCATAGACCTCGTCACCTGGCCCGAATTGCCGCACGCGAGGTCCGACCTCGGCCACGACGCCGGCCACGTCGTGTCCCAGCACGAGCGGCAGGCGATAGGGCAGGATGAGCTTGAACTCGCCATCCCTGATCTTGGAGTCCAGCAGATTCACGCCGGCGGCGTGGACTTGGACCAGGACCTCGTCATCGCGTAATTCGGGCCTCGGCACGTCCGTCAGCCGCAATGCGCGCTTCTTTCCGTATCGATCGAGAACCAATGCCTTCATGCTTCTTCCTTGCTCCTGGCGCTACCAGGCTTGTGAACGACCCCGCATCAGACGCCAGCGTGGTAAATCGGCCCGCCGCCTGCGCTTCGAGCCGCAGGCCCGTTTGGAATGATACTTATCATATGAAAATGCGAACCAGCAGGCAGCCTCTGCGCATGGGTTCAGCGACCGGCGGGGAGCAGCCGCTTCAGCGCGGCCTCGCGCAGGCGGTCCGACAGAGCGGGCTCGTCGACCGCACGGGCCAGCAGCAAGGCGCCCACCATGGTGGCGATGGTCACCAGGGCTTGTTCGTGGGCGCCGGCTTGCCCCCAGTCAGGCGACTGGCGGGCGACCAGATCGATCATTTCCTTGATGTGCCGGGTGGTCACTCGGCGCACTTCGGGGGCCTGGCGCGGCGTCTCCGATCCCAGGGCCGCCAGGGGACATCCCCTCTCCGCATGCTCGACATGCTCCCTGGAGAGATAGGCGCAGAGCATGGATTCCAAGGCCCCCCCGAGGGGCGCGCCGGCCACGGCGTCCGCTGCAGCGGCAGCAGACTCGGCACACGCCCGATCCGCAGCTTCCGCCAGCATGTCCTCGCGTGACGTGAAATGGGCATAGAAGGCGCCGTGCGTCAGGCCCGCCTCTCTCATGATGTCCGCGACGCCGGTGCCGTCATAGCCGCTGCGACGGATCGCCCGCGCGGCCGCGGACACGATGCGTTCGTGCGAGGCTTCCTTGGCCGCCGCTCTCGCGCTGGATGTCGTATTTCGCATGATGTTCATCATACATGATTACACAACCGCGCGAGGGCATGTCTGCCCGGTACAGGTTTGCAATTCCGATGCGCTCGCCAGTCTTGCCGGCTGCCGCATCCTCGCAATCGTCTCGCGTACCTTGGCCCGGCAAGCATCGAGATCGACGGACGTCGAGGACAGAAACAGCTCCATCACGCTACGGGGCATGGCAGATCCTCCAGTGCTCATTCGTTCGCACCGCGGATCCTAAGGTCCTCTTGGCGATGGATAGCTCCGGTCACCCGGAGCCGGACGCTCAGCGCCCGGTGGCCAGACGCACCCCCGTGTCGACGACGACCTCGCCGTCTTCCTTCGTGAAGTCGGGCAGCTTCGGCACCGGCAGCAGCGCCAGCACGGCCTCGGAGGGCCGGCAGAGCCTGGTGCCCAGCGGCGTCACGACGATCGGCCGATTGATCAGGATCGGGTGCTGCAGCATGAAGTCCAGCAACTGCTCGTCGCTCCACTTCGGATCAGCCAGCCCGAGTTCGGCATAGGGCGTGCCTTTCTCGCGCAACACGCCGCGCACCGGCACGCCGATGGCATCGACCAGCGCGCGCAGCGTCGCCTTGTCCGGCGGCGTCTCGAGGTACTCGATGATCGTCGGCTGCAGGCCGGCGTGCCGGATCAACGCGAGCGTGTTGCGCGAGGTGCCGCAGGCGGGGTTGTGGTAGATCGTGATCTCAGACATGGCGGGACAGTGCGTCGGTGGGAGGGGATGCGGACGCTGCAGCGGCAGCTTCGCGGCTCAGCGCCCGGTTCACCAGCACGGCCGCGCCGGCGCCGAGCAGTTCGGCGAGCGCGAAGCCGGGCACGCTGGCCGGCGCGATGCCGGCGAAGGTGTCGCTGAACATGCGGCCGAGCGCCGCGGCGGGATTGGCGAACGAGGTCGACGCGGTGAACCAGTAGGCCGCGCCGATATAGGCCGCGACCATCGCGGCAACGCGGCCGGGCGGCGCCCGCAGGATCACCAGCACCAGACCGAAGGTCGCCACTGCTTCGGCGATCCGCTGGCCGGTGCCGGCCCGCAGCTTCGACGAGAACTGCAGCAGGCTCAGGTCGAACATCGCATGCGCCAGCCAGGCACCGAGGACGGCGCCGAGCAGCTGCGCGACGATGTAGGGCGCCAGCAGACCGCGCGGCAGCGCGCCGCGCGCGGCCATCACCAGCGAGACGGCCGGATTGAAATGCGCGCCGCTGATCGGGCCGAACACCTCGATCAGCACATACAGCCCGCCCACCGTGGCCAGCGTGTTGGCGAGCAGCGCGATCGCCGCGTTGCCGCCTGCCAGTCGCTCGGCCATGATGCCCGAGCCGATCACGACGGCCAGCAGCAGCGCGGTGCCGAGCGCCTCGGCGAAGACCTTGCGCAAGGCCATCTCCCTCAGCAGCAGGACGAGGCGGGCTTGACGGGGATGCCGACCGGCTTGCCGCGCGGCGCGGTGGCGCAGCAGGCCGCGGATTCGGCCGGCGCTGCCTCGCTGAAGACCGGGATGTTCCCGAGCGTGTGGAACTGTTCCCACGCGATCCCCTGCGGATCGGTGAGCCAATACTTGTCGCTGCGCGCGTAGCAGCAACTGGTCTCGCCTTCGTCGAGCAGCGTCATGTCGGCCGCGCGGGCGCGGTCCTTCAGCTCGGCGAGCTCCTCATCGCTGTCCGCCTGGATGCCCAGGTGGTCGACACCCGGCTTGCCGCCACGCGTCGAGATCGCGAAGTTGATGCGCGGATCGTCAAGCATCCACTTGGCGTAATCGACCTCGACGCGCGCGGGCTCGGCCGCGAAGAGCTTCGAGTAGAAGGCGATGCTCGCCTGCAGGTCCTCGACATGGGCATGGACGTGGAATCGTTTCATCGGGTTCTCCGGTGGATCAGCATGGGCAGGGGGAAGTCGCCGCAGTGACGGCGCAGGCCGAGCCCTGGCAGCAGTTCTCGGTCAGATAGCCTATGAGCGCGTTCATCCGCTCGTAGGCCGCGCGGTAGATCAGGTAGCGGCCGTCGCGCTCCTGGGTGACCAGCTCGGCATGCATCAGCTCCTTCAGGTGGAACGACAAGGTCGCCGGCGGGATGGCGAGCCCTTCCTGCATCGCACCGGGCGTCAGCCCGCTCGGGCCGGTGACTACCAGGGCCTTGAACACTTGCAGGCGCACCGGATGGGCCAGCGCCGCCAACGCTCGGACGATGTCGTTCTCTTCCATGTTTCCAGAATACTCGAATAGTTGGTGGCGCGCAAGCTGCTGAACGCCGGACCTGCGCTGCGGGTATCGTACGCGGCACCGCCAAGACCCGAGTGACGTTCGTGAACACTTCCCCATCGACCACGCCCTATCCGATCGGCATCCCCGGCACGCCTTGGGGCGCGGCTGAAAAGAGCACCTGGCTCGGCCGCCAGCGGCTGCAGCGCAGCTATGCCACGGAGGTCGTCGCGCCGCTCGAGGCTCGCCTGCCCGCGCAGGCCGAACTCTTCCAGTACGGTGCTCTCGACTATGCACGCCTGGGGTGGGGCAGCTATCCGCTCTGTGCGGTGCGCAGCCGCGCGTGGAACCCGGATCGCCCCGTGGTGGTCGTCACCGGCGGCGTCCACGGCTACGAGACCAGCGGCGTGCAGGGGTGCCTGCAGTGGCTCGCGCAAGCGTTCGGCCGCCACACCGGGGCCATCAATCTGCTGGTGTTGCCGTGCATCAGCCCGTGGGGTTACGAGACCATCAATCGCTGGAATCCCGACGCGCTCGACCCGAATCGGCAGTTCAGGCAGGCCAGCCCCGCCGCCGAGTCGGCGCTGGCGATGGCTTGCGTGGCTGCCCAGTGCGGGCGGGTCGACCTGCATGTCGACCTGCACGAGACCACCGATACCGACAACAGCGAGTTCGGCCCCGCCAAGGCCGCACGCGACGGCGTGGCGTTCGACTGGCACGCCATCCCCGATGGCTTCTATCTGGTGGGCGACACGGAGCGGCCCGAGCCGGAATTCCAGCGTGCGCTGGTCGATGCCGTGCGCCGCGTGACCCGCATCGCCGAGGCCGACGAGCACGGCTGCCTCCTCGGCGAGGCGCTGCAGCAACCGGGTGTGATCAACTATGCCAAGCGCTCTCTCGGTTTGTGCGGCGGCATGACCGGCGCGCGCTTCGTGACCACCACCGAGGTCTATCCGGACAGCCCGACGGCGAGCCCGGCCGAGTGCAATGAGGCGCAGGTCGTGGCGGTCCAGGCGGCGATCGACTACCTGCAGCGCAGTTGAGCCCACGCGCGAACACCGCTCGCAACAATCCAGCCCCTCCCACGCGGACGCTAGACTTCCCCGATGCTCACATGCCCTCATTGCGGCGAGGACAACCCGGCGAAATTCAGGCTCTGCGGATACTGCGGCGGCGTGCTCTCCGCCGTCGCCGCGCTCGCGCCGCACGAAGTCAGGAAGACCGTCACGATCGTCTTTTGCGATCTGGTCGCGTTCACCGCGCTCGGCGAGCGCCTGGACCCTGAGGCGCTGCACGAGGTCAAGTCGAGCTACTTCGCCGCGATGCAATACGAGATCGCGCGCCACGGCGGCAAGATCGAGAAGTACATCGGCGATGCGCTGATGGCCGTCTTCGGCCTGCCGCGCGCGCACGAGGACGACGCCTTGCGGGCGGTGCGCGCCGCGTTCGGCATGCAGGCGGCGCTCACCCATCTCAACGAGGATCTGCAACGCCGCTACGGCGTCACGCTCGCCAATCGCACCGGCGTGAATACCGGCGAGGTGGTGGCGAACGACGATCCGTCCGCCGACCAGAAGCTGGCCACCGGCGACGCGGTGAACGTCGCCGCGCGGCTCGAACAGGCCGCACCGACGAACCAGATCTATCTCGGCGAGATCACCTATCGGCTGGTGCGCGATGCGGTCGAGGCCGAGCCGGTCGAGCCGCTCGAACTGAAGGGCAAGGCGCAGCGCGTGCCGGCGTTCCGCCTGGTCTCGGCGCAAGGCCTGGAAGGCAATCTGCGGCGGCAGGACACGCCGATCGTCGGCCGCGACGCCGAGCTGGCCGGCCTGCATGCGGCCTTCGTCGAGGCGGTGCAGCAGCGCACCATCCGCACGGTGACCGTCGTCGGCGACGCCGGTCTCGGCAAATCGCGCCTGGTGCACGAGCTGGTCGAGCGCGTCGGCAGCGGCGCGCGCGTGCTGCGCGGGCGCTGCCTGCCGTATGGCGACGGCATCACCTTCTGGCCGCTGCTGATGATGGTGCGCGAGGCGGCCGGCATGCTCGACACCGATTCGCCCGAAGCCGCCCAGGCCAAGCTGCTGCAGGCCGTGGGCGACGCCGACGTGGCGGACCGTCTCGCCTCGGCGGCCGGCCTGAGCGCGGCGACCTTTCCGCTGCGCGAGATCAACTGGGCGGCGCGCAAATTCCTCGAGCACGCGGCGGCTGGCGGGCCGGTGGTGGTGCTGGTGGACGACATCCATTGGGCCGAGACCGCGTTCCTCGAACTGCTGGAGCACGTGCAGCAATCGGTCGCCCAGGCGCCGATCCTGCTGCTCGCGACCGCGCGCCACGACCTGATCGAGGAGCGGCCCGACTGGGGCACCGGCCCGGGCACGTCGCGCGTGGTGCTGGCGCCGCTGAGCGACGATGCCTCGGCCCAGGTGGTGGCCAACCTGCTCGGCGCGGCCGCGCTGCCGCAGGACGTGGTCGCGCGCATCGTCGGCGCGGCCGAGGGCAATCCCTTGTACGCCGAGCAGATGCTGTCGATGCTGATCGACAGCGGTGCGCTGCGCCGCGAAGACGGGCTCTGGGTGCGCGCCGACGCGCATGCCGAGATCACGGTGCCGCCGACGATCCACGCGCTGCTCGAAGCGCGGCTCGACCGGCTCGGCCGCTCCGAGCGCGCGGCGGTGGAGCCGGCCTCGGTGATCGGGCTCGAATTCCCGCGCTCGGCGGCCGAATCGCTGGCGCCCGATGCGGTGCGCCCGGCGATGCCCGAACACCTGAGCACGCTCGAACGCAAGCAGTTCATCCGCCCGTCGCCGACGCCCGACGAGGAGGCCGCCTATCGCTTCCATCATCACCTGGTGCGCGACACCGTCTACAACGGGCTGCTGAAGCGCGCACGCGCGACGCTGCACATCGAGTTCGTGCGCTGGGCCGATCGGCTGTACGCCGGCCGCAACCGCATGCTCGAATTCGAGGAGATCCTCGGCTACCACCTGGAGCAGGCGCACCGCTACCTGCGCGAGCTGGGCGCGCTGGACAAGAGCGGCCACACGATCGGCGCCGATGGCGGGCAGCGGCTCGCGCGCGCAGCGCGGCGCGCCTTCGCGCGCGGCGACATGCATGCGGCGGACAACCTCTACGGCCGCGCGGTCGCGCTGTTCGAAGAATCGGACCCGCGGCGCCTCGCGCTGCTGCCGGAGTTCGCCGAGGTGCTGACCGAGCGCGGCGACTTCAGCCGCGCGCGCAGCGTGCTGGCCGAGGCCGCCGCCGCGGCCGAGCGGGCAGGGGACCGGCGCACCCAGGCCTCGGCCGCGCTGATCGGCATGCTGGCGCGGCTCTACAGCGGCGATGAAGCGGGTTGGGGCGAGGAGACATTGCGCATCGCCAACGACGCGATCCCCGGCCTCGAGTCCGAGCAGGCGCACGACGAGCTGGCGCTCGCCTGGCGCATGATCGGCTTCGTGCACGGCATTGCCGGGCGCTACGGGCTCAACGGCGTCGCGGTCGCGAAGTCGATGGCGCATGCGCGGCAGGCCGGCAACCAGCGCCTGGTCGCGCGCGGCGGCATGGCCTTCGCGACCAGCGCGCTGTTCGGATCGACGCCGGTCCCGGAAGCGATCGCGCAGTGCGAGCGCCTGCTCAGCGAGGGCCTGGGCGATCGCCAGGTCGAGAGCGTGATCGCCTGCAAGCTCGCCCAATTGCGCGCGATGAACGGCGAGTTCGAGGCGGCCCGCGCGACCTATCACCGCGCCCGTGCGGTGCTGCGCGATCTCGGTTCCGGCGTCAACGCCGCGGCCACCGGGCTCGACCTGCTGATGATCGAGACCCTGGCCGGCGATCTCGCCGCCGCCGAGCGCGGCGCGCGCGCAGATCACGACTACCTGTCGCGCCTGGGCGAAACCTTCTACCTGGCGACGATGGCCGCCCTGCTCGCGCGCGCGGTGCGCGACAGCGGCCGCGACGACGAGGCGCTGGCGCTGACCCGCTCCGCCGAAGAGTCGGCCTCCGCAGACGATATCGACGCCCAGGTGCTGTGGCGCGCGATCCGCGCGCCGATCGTCGCGCGGGCCGGCGACATCGCGCTCGCGCAGACGCTGGCCGAAGAGGCGCTCGCGCTCGCGCGTGATACCGAGGCGCCGCTGCTGCAGGCCGACACGCTGTGCGAGCTGGCGACGGTGCTCTCGCTTGCCGGCCGCGAGGCCGAAGCGAACGCCAGGCTGGATGAAGCCGTCGCTCTGTACCTCGCGAAGGGGGACCGGGTCTCCGCGGCACGCTGGCGCGCAGACGCCGCCTGATGCGTGGTCAGCCCTGGTAGCGCCCGTTGTCGATCGCCCAGATCTCGAACCACCAGTCGCCCTGGTCGATCAGCGGGGTCGGCGGGCACTTCGGGAAGGCCTTGCGCGACTTGATGCAGGGGCGGCCGGCCTGCGGCAGGCTGGGGTCGTCCGAACAATTGGGCACCGGCACGAAGCCGGCGCCCAGCACGTGTTCGTAGTAGATCACCGCGTTGTCGATGTTCGGCTTGCGGCTCCACCCGCCGTGGCGCGGGTCCTTGTCGTGGCCGCGGGTCCACTGGCCGTCCTTGCCGTGCGAACCGTGGTCGTCATCGTCGTCGTCATCGCCGGACGAAGCGATCGTCGAGACGTCGCGGCGCAGGGTGATCACCAGGTGGTTGAAGGTCCCCGGGATCGTCAGGCTCGAGATGTTGCAGGTCAGCAGATCCGCCGAGCAGGAGTTGGGATTGACCGATTCGCCGATCGTCGCGGTGGTCGCCGTGCCGGGCGGGATCGTCACCGTCGTGGTCCAGGGATCGGCCGTCGTCGCGCTCGGGGA
>Ga0105239_10001817_pt1 | contig 27988 bp, 22 predicted proteins | sample KBSC44metaG_FD_92761 | JGI IMG/M metagenome (GOLD analysis project Ga0105239, IMG submission 92761) | Corn rhizosphere microbial communities from Kellogg Biological Station, Michigan, USA - KBS C4-4 metaG | ecosystem: Host-associated > Plants > Roots > Rhizosphere > Soil | place: Michigan, USA...
AACTCGGAGGAGAAAGTTTTCTGGACTCGCATATCCTACCTATCATGCATTCCAAATAAAGTCTATTGATCATGCGTTGCATCCCAGGGAGCTTTGCTAATTGGACTTGAGTTATAGAAAGGGTGTGTCGAGATCCGTTGACTTCCGTCGGGTTGGAATGCCATTTTGGATTGGCCATAGCCTGAATGGTGGCTTGATTATTAGCAAAGACAGTGCACTTTCCAGCAATGTCCGTCTTCGTGTAGACATTGAGCATAGTTTGAAACGCCAGTAACACCTTTCAGCTAAGCTGCATACACGGTAGTGGTTGTTGTGCTCTGTCCTCCTCGCATGATGGAGTGACGCCAGGACCAAGCTGCGAGCTGAGAGAACCCGCTGGTCTCCGATTGGCCCATCCCTGGAAACTCTATTTGCACCCCAGGAGCACGGAACTAATTTAATGCGGCGCGGGGTTGCCCAATTCCAAGAGCTTAGCTACGCAAGCTCATGGCGCAGTGAGTGGCAGACTGAATATGGCCGCTGAGAGAAGGAAGTCGGAGTACTGTTGAGATGAGAATCAAGGGGGCTCTTTTGGAAGAGAGCTTTCTAACATCTGAAAAACTAGCACCAATTGAGTAGTCATTTAGCCTCTAGGACTGCGTCACGAGAATAGATTGCTGGCATCTAGTTCACTGGCATTTCCGACCACTTAACTGGAAATCTAGGATGCACACAGACCCTAGTTTCATAGACTTGCAAAGCTAAAAGAGGTCAACACCATCAAAGTTCGCCCAAGGCCGATAGGGTTAGGTTTTTCGAGACGGGAAATACGTAATCTCGGTCAAAATGTGGGATAAGTTTTTAAAATATCATACCACTTGCACAGGCCCAAGAATCTCTCAAAGCCAAAATGGCTCTGCCATGCTGGTTTGAAGGCAAAACTGTGCTTGGGTTGTGATGAAGCATGAGTTCAAGCATTTATATTAACTGTCGACAGCTCAAAGTTTACACATTGTCGGTTGTTGGCGAGCGAAAGCCGATATCCAACTTTGGGAATACTCTGCCACAACTTGTTCTTCGAGAATCTTGCTGAACGTGGTCGACCTAATGCCATACAACTACAATTACTCCTACCCTTTCCCAGAGCCATGGCGCACAACATATGTGCCACGACACTTCCCAGAGAAGCATTATCCCTGGGAACATTTCCGAAGTGCCATCGGTCACGGAATTAGCAACGTAGCGGACAATGTCATCCACCCTTTCGGACCTGAGCAGCCGATTAATAATCCATGGGCTGATATTCGAGAGTCGAAGAATTACTATTATGTCGATGTCGAATTACCAGGGTTAGAAAACAAAGATAATTTGAAGATAAACTGGCTTGATGCCAGAACTTTCCTGCTCGAGACAAAAATTGAAAGGCCAGAGATTAAAGAACCAGAAACAACTAGCGATGAGACTGGTAATAGTACTACAACTACTAATCCGGCTCAAGCAGACCCTGGGCATTCAAAGATTAACGAAGGGGACTCTGCAACGAGGACTGATGTTGCTAACGAAGGGGACTCTGCAACGAGGACTGATGTTGCTGTCACAGTTCATGAGCGTCGTCTTGGTCTTTTCGCTCGGGCTTTCAGCTTCCCCACCGACGTATGCCACGAGAAGCTTGAAGCGAACCTGCATGTTGGATTATTGAGAATCAAAGTGCCAAAGAATCTGGTTGACGACGCCAAATCCGAGCACAAGGAGATTGAGGTGAAGCACTCTGGTGAATGAGACCCACAGGCATGTTGGAAGACAGGCGTCAAGCTGGGCGCCGAGAAATACGACTGGGTTTTAGTTTACGCTTGCCTATCATAATTCATGAAGGGATTATTGCAGTGTGTAGCTTGCTGATTGAATATTACGCAATTTGATAACAAAAATGAGGCACTTGTCTGCATCTCACTTTTAGACTATACTCTCCAGGAGGCTTATACCCTTCCATAATCGCTGCCACCAGAGTAGTTGGGCACAAGTCTCTCCTGTGCATGCCAAGTCGACTTGTGGCTTGACTTAGTGAATCATGATTTGGTATTTTCTAGGGTAAGGAGATGTTTTGGATGCCTCAGTAGCTCCTCTATTTGAAAATCGACACTTAGTTCATATGCTTCCCATTTATTTGGCAATAGCTATTCTCCTGAGATTCTACAGTCACTAGGAAAGCCAAGCTGATGCCACACAGCAGCTACACATGCCATACGTTTGGAGGTAAGGCGGACGATCAACATGAGCAACCTTTATGCCGACCTTCCAACTGGAATCGCTGACTATATCGGTATCTGAGGTCATATGTTCAACAGCCGTCCCGCCGACGAGGATTTGAACCCGGCAACATCTTCGGTTGGGCCATATGATAGTTCCAGGGGCTAATGTCTGAATCCGAGACCATGCAGCTGTTGGCAGCTCATGGTGTCGAACAAGGACTAGGAAGGAATATTTAAGCAGTCAGAGCAGATACTCGGTGATGCAACCAAGCAAGCTTGTCAAAACAGAAGATTTTAGTTTCAGCATGTGGAATCACGGGGTACTGTGCTAAAAGAGAACCCAAAAACTGTGTCGCCTGATTAGAGGGCATCTTATGTGGATGGGTGGCTTGATCCCACTAGGTCCCTGAGGAATTTATCCACCGCTTTGGTAATTGGTGTTGGACTTGAATGCTGATGCTCTACGATTCCACTCATGACCAGCTCCGCCTGAGATGCCACCATAAACCTAGTTTTGAACTAACTAAGCTTTTCATTCCGGGTCTGGACAAGCGCTGTGAGGTAATTTGACCAGCGCACCAATATTTGCAACACAAAGTGATGTGCCGCATTGTGTATGGTCACATTGAAGGCGCCTCTTCGTCTTGCAATTGGCTCTGAACCCGAGTTGTTGAACCGTTAATTGACCAAGACCTCTGCGGTTGTATCGGATCAGGACAAAGTTTGGAGTGGAAACACTAAAACAAGCTGAAGGCTAGGGACAAAAGACTTTGACTGTAGCCGGTTTCATGCACCGATGAGCCACTTTAATTGGAGTCCTAGACAACGACGCGAAATTCTTCGTGTGCAAATGTTAGGGCCAAGTATAAAGGAATGGACAAACATAAAAACTTGGGTTTGCTCAATTGCAGTATGTTGAATGCTACACACACATTTTGCATTGTGACACTATAAGTAAAAACCTATAAAGAAGTACTCACCTATCCTCTAATAGACTAGTGGATTTCTATCTCTAATATTAGTCTATTTAGACAAGTGAATTCAGTAAGGAGCTGACGATATCGTGTACCATCTAGGAAGGTGCCTTAGTAAAAAGAACTTTTCTTTCAGTTTCCAGAAGGCGCATACAATATCGGTGAAGGTCTCATTGAGCTTGATAACACGGACGACCCGGTGATTTTATCTAAACCTAGAGGATTATGGAGGTCAAAAGTTGAGGCACCAACCACTACAGGGTCGAAATTTCGGAACGCCAGCAATGACTGAGATTAGAAGATACGGCGTCCAGTACATTACTCGGTGGTGAGAGTTCTAGGTAAACGGTCAATTGCGGAGCGACCTCAATACCTGACTCTGTGCTGGATATTCCCCCAAGAAATGCAACCCGCTTGATATGTTCTCGTTAATACAGCCAGTTGCTGCCTGTGCTGCCGCAAGCAGTTCGCAAGCCCTGTTCCACACATAAACTTTCGAATTTCCCTCCCTAGCCAACTCAATCCGATTTTGCCACTGCAAGACTAGGTCACCCTTCCGCGGATAGTGTGTGGTTTTTACGGTGTACTACCGATTACTTAGACCGACCATAGAAACCGACGGTGAGGTGCCAAGCCACACATTCAATTTGCAGGAACGAGCACCCGGGAGTCTAAAAGTCTCTCAGTACTTGGTAGAACAAGCTGGTCAAGAAATGAGCTGCGGATCAACTTGAAAATATCGATGGCTTTCAGGACTGCTAATACGAGTACTGCAGCACGGCGGCCTTCAGCATCCTCCTAGTTCGGAGAATCCTTGATATTGCCATTAACGAAACCAAGTATGATTGATTGATTGATTTATCCCTAGATCTTTTCGGCACCCATAAAGGGACAGCTTGGGGCAATATCCCTAGAGGTGCCTAGTCTCAGTCTCTAAACGAAACTACGTGTAGGGAAGTGAATTTGACTTCACCGGCACTTCATGTTGACAGTGCTCTGCAATGTTTATTGGACCTTGGTTGTGGCAAATACGCGAGAAATAGGCGGGAATCTTCCTCACGGGTCCAGGCACTGCGCAGTCGCACGTGGCCGTTTCCTTTTCGGAAACAACTCCTTCTTTTAGCGGCCCAGACTATTCCGGGGATGCTTATCTAGCCTGGTCTCGCCTGATTCAACTGTAGCCCCTTTCTTGCATCTTTTTTCGTATGTTACGACAACCCCCGACGCAAATATTGCATCTGGATGGTCCCAGGTGGCCAACGAAGACCTGTTTTACCCCAGATTGCATGTTCCCTTGCTTTTGGAGATGACCAACATCCTGCTAATGCCATGCTTAAATTGTATACTAGTGCAGTCGTTGGCCTGGCCGCGATTTTTTTAGTATGGAAGTTACCGAGTCATCTCGTCTCGTGCCATCAGAAGTTTCTGTGGCGCATCAATAGGCCAAATGCTCCTTTAGCCCGCGAAGTTTCAGTAGCCAGCGATTCTTTTAGGATTTATATCTAGCTTATTATTCCAATCTAACAGCAGTTCGCTCTCGGTCACCAACGTTCATGTAACCTAATGTCGAAAGTCTGATCTTTGCTTTCCACACTGTGAAGAGCTGCCAAAAAGATGGGATTAGAGCGTGGAACTCAGTCTGTGGTAACTGCGGCAGTGTTCACCGCGTTAGCATTCTTCTCCATCATTCTTCGCTGCATATCTCGATTTTGGATTGTTGGTCAGGCTGGAACTGAAGACTACCTCATCATCTTTGCACTGGTGTTGTCTATTGGGTTCACTGTTACGGTCGCACTTCGTAAGTTGGGCATAGAGGTCTCCAGCTTATATCCACCATCTCACATTTACCCTTACAGAAACGAATCATGGTCTGGGTCGTCATCTAGATACGGTCAGCGCTGAAGACGGCAAAATCTTGTCAATAGTCAGTGTTAATCGAAGAAACGTCGAGATGCGCCTGAGTCTAACAGAACGACCAGCTACTTTATGCCAGCATAATCCTTTACAACTTTGGACTTTTCCTTGTGAAAGGCTCAATCCTTTATCAATATCTGAGATTCTTCACTGAAAGGCGTTATCGATACACTGCATGGTTCCTCATCGTCTTCGTATTCGTTGGAGGGACAGCTTTCATCTTAGCGAACTGCTTTGCATGCAAGCCTGTGGCTTTCTTCTGGGATAAATCCATTGAAGGTGGCCGCTGTTTTAATCGTGAGGGCCTTTGGTTCAGCTTCTCGGGCTTCAATATTCTCACCGACTTCTTAACATGGCTGCTCCCTATGCCTGTTTTGTGGAAGCTACAGCTACCCAAAAAGCAGAAAATGAGTTTGATTGGAGTCTTTGCCTTGGGCGGTTTGTAAGTTGGAGACCCTAGGCATTTTTTAAGTGTTGAAATCCCCCTAACGAAGGAAATAGTGCTTGCATCACCGGGCTACTTCGCCTTAATTCTATCTACGTTGCCAGTAGATCAACTGATATTACCTACCATAATGTTAGCGCCGCTACTTGGTCAGCGGCCGAGCTGAACGTTGGGATTATTTGTGCCTGCCTTCCCGCCACTCGACCAATTATCAACTTATTCTTCCCACGGCTTCTATCCACTGCACGTCGCGACAATACCTCACGCCTCTATTCGCAAAGGGGAACCTACGTACGGAATGAGAGTATTATTGAGCTCTCTAAAGTCGTTAAACCGCAGAGTGAGGCGAGTAAAGATGATACAGTTAGCTTCGATCAGGAGAACGAGCCGAACGCGATCCGGGTCAAGACCGAATGGACTATCACCGAGAAACAGCGGGATTAACCTCAGCTATTTAGCGACCGAAGGATATAGCGAAATTCAATAAGTATACAGTACTAATATACGATATCAATCAAGAAAACAAAATCTAAAAGCAGTAGGCCTAGAGCTTAAGGCGAGTGTGATGTTAGGTTCGCTCACTCGCAGCCGTATCCGAGAACCAGTTGTGACACAGGAACGATCTTCTTCGTCCCAACGCTGTCGCACATCTTCTGGAGCTGGACTTCTAGATGTCTCCGTCAATGGCTTGGTGGGATCAGAAGGCTGATCGCCTCCAGCATCAATCAGCGTTATCACACTCAGTTCGTTGATTGGATCTTTCGGTAACGAGGAAGGCGGAGGCGAAGCTAGAGGTGAGCGGATATACCCCTCCGTAGGCAATGGCCGACTCCCGGTCTCAAGCTACCTTGTGGCTTGCAGCAATTGCGGGGTCAGATTCGGGAGCGAATGATGAGGCTGGCTTCTGAGACCAAAGAAGCTTCAACTCCGGTCGTCAGGAGGGTTGATCGTGCGGATGGTATTGGTTAGAGGAGAATTCTTGCGTTTGTTCTTCTTCCCGTGAAGTGAAGATATTCGTATGTGGGTGCGACAACATGGACGCCAGAAGCGGTCCTCCGTCATTCGAGGACTTTCTTCTTGGGTTAGGTGGAGATTGCCGATACACAGGTGTGGTCCTCAACTTCAGTTGATGGCGATCAATCCTTAGAAAGGTGGCGGGGACGGTGATGGTGCGAAGGTCAGACACAATTAGACGAACGGGGCGGCGACATGGTTGAGTTCCGCGGGCGAATTAATGGGTACTACTAGGCCTACCTTTGCAAGGCTCCAGCTATGGGTGCCCGCATAGGTGTCCATCTAGAGGGTGCAGAGGCCATCTGCTAGTTGGGACCTGTTCAAAGCGTCCCAAGTGAGGCCTTCGGTAGCACGATCGGGAGCCTCGAGCGCCTGGGGTTATGCGCTCAGGCTAGTTGCTGGATGAACTACGACGAGTCATGCTGGCGAGCCTGTCTGGAATGGCCTTGGCAATCGTAATTCATACTTCGCGTCCTGAATCATGCGGCTCCTCCGTTTCAAACACTGACGACCAACTGTGTTTTTACCTCACTCCCCCGGTTGTCTGCCGCGCTGTCTTGCCCATATCGAAGCGCCAGAAACAAACGCAATCCTGACGACTGCAGCGCCTGCATTCCCCATTTTGAGTTGTTTCGACCTCCATATGCTTGCACTTCCTGCCTTGCCCCACATGAAGATAGCAGATCGCCCGCGTAGGTCAATTCCTGTCCGTTTTTGTCGTCTTTGTTCCTCTTGCAGCTTCGTATCTTACCCCTTGCTTCAACGTCCCTTGATTTTCGCTTTTCTCAATTAGCAACTCTTCTTCGTCGTGGGTTGGGTCCTGTGTACGTCCAGCACGGATGCCCGGTCTTGCCCTGCCCTGCCCTACCTTGTTATCGCCTGTGTCTCTGCTTAGTGTCTATTCCTTTAATTCTTCGCTTGTGCCCACTTCAACTCGCTCTTCTCCTCGCTCTTCTCTATCTAACATTAATTCGCCCATCAGATCTTGCTCCGCCCACAGCTACCCACCTCCGAGACTTTCTCGGCTCTGTGGGCTCTAAAATACTTCCAGTTGGCCTCTATATCCCGAAGATTCCCTTCTGTCCTCATTGACCAGTGTTATCCACGCTGCCACTTTTCACAGCGCTCCACGGCGTGCGAGCAGTCCTGTTTAACTAACTACCTGGCCTGCACTCCTCAACTATACCTCGAAGTCGACTAGCATAGGGCATTGTCGCCGGAATCCCGCCCACCCCGGTCCTCCCGACGTCTCCTGCCAATACCTCAAATCCACATTTAATATTCCACCTTCGACAGCACTAACGCAGTAATTTATTCATGCCAACGCTAACAATAATTATAAACCTGACTGGCGTATTAAATTAAGTGAATACAATCTCTTCCGCTATATTTATTGTAGGCTAGCCTAGTTGACTCGTGGCTTAGACTTAAGTATGCTTAAATAAGCATATAAACGTTAATTTACTATCTCTTAAATGGGTCTCACTAGCGCTGGGTTTGAGTCGGAATATACTAAATATATTAAGCTTACATTGCTGTCAGGCATAGGTCCGTAAGCCCTTGAGGATCGCTCAAAAAGACTAGAATCTCGCACGAAGTGCGAGGTATTCTCGGACCTATAAGCTATATACTTGTCAGGGAGTAGTTCCTGACAATTGCACACTATTCTTTATATATTACTTCTTTAAATATAACTACAATAGATTACTATAATGTCTAGCCTTACTATGTAGGAATATTTAGTAGATTTTAGGCTATCTAGTCTCCCTATAATGTTTAAATCTCTTCTCCTATTCTAGCTGGAAGCTTTAACTATTTAATGTGCAGCGAATTTACTAACTATCCTAAGACTAATTATGACTTATCTCTTACGGTTATCCTTAGCTCTTAAAGATCTAATGAATTCTAAATTAGCCATTCCTAAACTTAGGAAGTGAAGGTACTCTAGCTCTTACAGTTTACCTCCTATGGATATTAATTTATTGGATAATATTGTGGACGCCGGTAACGATAATTTATATAACGGTACCTTGGACTATGTCTAGGTATCTTAGTTTTATAAGCCAAGAATAACCAGGACATATAGAGAAGTTCGAATGAAATAATCTCTACCCTTGAGGATTGTCCCTTCCCAAGCCGGAAGATAGAAGACTTATAAGGCAGACTAAGCTAAGAATAAGGCCCATCTCCTCTTGGGTATTTCGTAACATAGTATAAAGGCTGTGCTAAAACGCTTTTTGATCTCCGGTTATCTTGGGCAACCACTAATGCCTACCCACCGATAACGAGCAAGCCTAAATAGACTAAGCCAAGCTTCTCTGCACGTAATCGGCCGTTCAGGTACAATCCTTTCGATACCGACAATCTCACTACATCGTCGGGACTCTACTATCAGTAATATTATATCTAATCGATCCGAAATATCATGACGTTACATATTATGCTTGTTTCTCACCTTCTGAGGCGACATACTTGACTGCGGCCAGGTATCAACAGGACGACCAAAACACTTTCTAATACACTACTCTGAGTTACGGACCTGGCAGTAACGGATCAGCAAAAGTGCATACGCATCGATCCTTCACCGAAACGGAGACTTGAGGAATTATTTAGTCCTTTACTTAAGTTAACTCGCTGAGCATGGTTGTGATATCTCCGCTCCATCCTGCTTTCCACTATTGTCGTTCAGTGGAAACAGAGTACATAGCTGTGGTTCTTTACCAGAGCACGAGAATAGATTCTCAAAACCTGAATTGGCTGACAGACTATCTTAGTTGAAGGAAAACCGATCACCAGGGAATGAAGCTTTTAGGTATTGCAACTCAGACCAGCCAAGAAAGGGAGAGAAAAAGGTAAACTAATGGACGTAATTACTAAAAAGGGAAGAGCCGGATTAATGTAGTGGTGGGACGATTCATCTTCAGCGAAGCTTAAGTCGACAATCCTGGCTCCTTCTCTCTTGGAACTCCCACTTCGCTTACAATTTCTTTAAGCCCATATCTGGCCCTTTGGAACCTTTCGCTCGCACTATTCCCGCCTAAGGGTATGACGCCTTCGGATTCTGGATCCTTTAGCAGCTGCAGTAACCAGTCCAATTTAGTTTGCGGTGGTTGTGGCTCTGGGCGTGTTATCTTGAATAGTACATATCTACCAATCCCAACAAGGATCAAAAACGTCACAAAAATACATACCGCCAGGAAGACTGCCGAAAGCTGGACAACCGTAACATCCACACTTATGCTGCGAGTTACTGGCTGAAGACTTTGGGTGTCTTTGGTAATCATATAAACCTGATAAAACCGAACAAGTTCTTGCGGCGTTATGATCCTAATAGGTTCATTGGACATCGACTGCTGTTTGAAATTCTGGCCGTAATAGCTGTAATATGATATTGGAACTTGGCCGACATCACCGCTGTCAGGATATGAGATGTATGTATCCTCACTGTAATTCCGAAACAGGTTGCAATGGGCCTTGGTGTATGAAGTCTGTTCAACATCTCCCACACCGAAGTTGCAGCTATTGTTTGAACTCTTAGCGAGATTGTGGAGATGGACGGCAGCAATTGTGATGCTCATGTTGTGTGTCAAGAATGTGTCGTTGTCGTAATCATAGTAAATCGGTTCGTACAGGAATAGCAACACATCTTTCCAACTCGTTCTATTGACGTAGAAGCCTTCAGTGAAGTACCAGATATCAGGAGAGTCGGGGATAACTTTGCCCAAGCCCGGGACTTCTGCGTAAAGATGATCGCAATTTCCTGTAGTCTCTAAACTGATCTATATGGGTCCAGCGTATGTGCAATCCATTGACCACGTGGAATTCCACTCTTTAGCTTTGTAAATCCAGTGTGTTGAAGTGTCTGGTAGGAAGTCTAGAAGTTGGTTTTCTGGAAATCTTGCTCTGTCCAGACTCGTATAAGTCAAATTCCATTCCACCATAGCGTTACCAATACTGTTATGATATGCCAAGGCCAGCAAGCCGTCGATATCTTTCTTCGCGATAATCTGGCCTCGTTTGGTAGAGTACCGCGCGATAGGACCCGAAAGAATGGCAGTTGCAGTCAAGCAGGCAACCAGGACACATTGAGCGACAATCCTCGTGCACAAAAAGAAGTGGTACTTGAGCACGAAAAGTACATCAAATGCCTCCCCAATCGAGCCTATTGTTAAAAGCGACAATAGAGCGACCTTTTTACGTCTCACGATTTTCGCCGTAGATGCCTGCCAGCAAACGCGGCTTAAGACAAAGACGCCCAGTGCACTGAGAAGGCTGATAATAATGTTGATCACGGCTTGAACATCCTCGAGCTTGAAATGTTCTGGGAATGAGATCCATGATTTCGCCATCTTGAGTGCCACGAAGAACATTCACTAGTGAGGCTGCCGGGGGGGATGATCTCTTTGTCTGTTGCCAATGGTTAGGAGGGTTCAGCTTTATGAGATCTATCACAGCCTGATCCACACCAGATCTTCACACCAATCTATAAATCGTTCTCGTATTTTATGTCAAAAGACTGCACTGGACGCCAGCCATTTCCCACCACCGACTATCCCTGCAACTAGCGGGGTGATGGGACTGGGTCCAGCCTGAATTCGACCTTCGAATTTACCACTTCACAATTCGGATAAAGCTGAAGCAATGTCCGCATAAAAACAAAAACGTACAGGCTATCAGAAGACCAATTCACAAATGCGTAGATACAGGACCCACACAGAGTAGCCACTTAGCGATACCATGGAGTTGGGCCGTTCTGACATGAATTCACCTCTAGAGACCACTTCCTATTACTTCATTTAATATTCTGCGGCTGCTCTGCGGCATGGTTTCGCTCTGAGATAGACTCCCGTAATCAATCAATTTAATCAAGTTGGTTTATCCCCACCATGGTCACGCAGAAATTGGGATCGCGCACTCAATACTGCATTTCCTACAAGAGCCATGACTGTGACAACGAGTCATCAGAAGTTGCCAGTCTAATAATCAGCTGACTGGCCTTTGTCGTCTTACGTCAACGATCGCCTCGATTTGAGGGGTTGCAGCGTTCCTGGCACTGACAATTGTCCAATCCATGTCGATTTAGTCTAGACTGAGCTAGCACATAGCCTCGTAATTTGAGGCCAATGTGATGCAAAAGGGCGGTTAGACTTACAATTCATCTTTGTTCGGGAAGGCATCACTTGCTTTTTGCTGCGAAACCAATCGAGCCATGGAGTAAGCCTAGGCGCTCCAGCTGAGAACCAGAATACGCAAAGGTTGAGGAAGTGAGTGGGAGACTGAACTTAAGCTACAAAGAGTTGAAGGCATGGCCCGGTCCAGACACTTTTTGGCTGCGGGAGGTCCCCGCTGATTTGCTTATATGGGCTGACTATCCGGTTTTCCAGAGACCAGCTCCGTATTGGGGGATAACTGTCGACAGAGTGACTTTCGGGAATAAGAGGAGTTTTAGATAAGCTTTACTTGGCATAGACGGTGAAGGCTTTGGCGGGGTTTACAACCAATCTTCTCCCAACCCACTTTCAGTGGAAAGAATGTAAATGGTGGTGTGATATAGTCAGTCAGTAGTGGGTACGATATTTACGTTCCTTCCATTCCGCAAACTCTATCGGAAAAAGTAGCTTGGGGACGGAGGCTGGACAACAGGCAAAGAGGTTACAAGTCTTCGATCGAGGCATCGTTACGACAGAACAACCTCCCTAAGAAAATATGGTTAATAAATGAAAGTCTGGAGTACTAGAGGCACAGTGTTTGGCGCTCTGAATACGAGCTCCCTTCACTGCAGGAGAGTCTAGACCCGTTCTGGACTCCGGACAGTGCAAGGGCGTTAGTGAGCTGAGAGCGAGTAAGTAGTGCGTCGAGATGCGTAGAGCGCAGAAGCCTCGAAGCCAAGGTTGCACGTATGAAGGGAGTTGAGCATGCTGCGGAGGAGTCGATCATTATCAAAAGGCCTCCACAGAGCTTGAACCGAGGGGAGCTACCCAGTTGTGTACCCCGGAGGTGCATTTTCCAGGCTCGACAAGAATTGGAAGGGAGGATACCCAGGGACCCGCTTCGTCCTCAGGGCAGTCTTTAGGGAGAGATTCGAGAGTGTCCCGTTGCAGCTTCTTCGAGCGGGGGTTCTCGTCAAGAACAAACATGGATGAACTAAGAAGGAATGGTTGGTAAGATGGTGAGGAGTAAGTAGGCCGCGGTGGCTGTTCGAGGATTATGTTAGATTGGTATGAATGAATTCACTTTCTACTGCTGTCAGTGCTGTCGTTGTTAGATGGAGAAGAGCGAGTTGAAGTGGGCACAAGCAAAGAATTAAGGAATAGACACTGAGCAGAGACACAGGCGATGACAAGGTAGGGCAGGGCAGGGCAGGGCAGGGCAGGGGCTCACCTACAACTCACCTTCAATCTCACCTTTTATCTATAGCTTCTCTGCCACGCGTCGCGGCTCGCTCGAGCTACGAGCTTTATCTCCAGAACGCAACGCTTCTCGAATAGTAATCCTACTAATCCCATTTTTGTGGTCCTCCTATGAACTGTCCTATCATTTCAACTATTCTTGTAGAAAAATAAGCCGAGACAACGATACGCTAATCACAAAGCTAGGCAATGTCGGCGGTTTGTACAAGTGATGTGGAAGTTCAAATCAAGAAGAGGCTTTAAAAAGAAGCCTCTCCTCCCCTGATGCTACAATATAGCATCAGTACTTCTTCAGGTGGCGCGTGGAAGACGACTCGCTCCCAATCTCGTCCTCATCCCATGACTTCGGGATGACAGTTGTGACAATTGTCTTTTTGATCCCTCCGAACTGGTTTTGGGTTAGATCGTCTATCAATTCCTCGTGACCACCATAGCTGTCTGAAATAGTGGCGCTAATATGTGCTGAGTATCTCAGTGTTGTGCTTTGTTCCTTTTACTTTTTGGTCCTTTGAGACGACCGTAGTTCGGTACCGCCACTAGAGGAATTTTCATTAGGATTAGTCGCCTTAACAACCTTCGCGATAAGGTCGACCATATTCATTTCAATGTGGAGTTTCAGAAGATAGACAAGGGGATGAAATTGAACGTAGCTATACGATTGTCAGAAAGTGATGTTGGAAAACATCCTACCGGAAAAAAGGAAGCGTATAAAGAAGATAGGTCAGCGGGGACTACCGTACACAAAGCCGTTTGGAAGTGACATAACTCCAATAAGAGTAAGCTGCGCCGCGTAAGTTAGCCATATAACTGCTAGGTGGATTAGAGATACTCACATCAAGGGGCAATGACATAGCGACCATTAGGAGGTTAAACTTGAATAATACCGTGTACTTCGTAAGACCATTGGCAATCAATTTTACCCGTACTAGATAGATGAAGTAGAGATTAAGCCCAGCGTCAACGAACAGGAAGATGACTTTCTCGATTCTGTCCCAGATCTCGTTGATAAAAATGATACTCTCCGATATCTGCATGCGAGCTGGGATCTAAATGCAGAATACGCTAACGTTGACTAACCCCAAGATTAGGGCCACAATCTATTTGAGCCTTTAGACCCGATATTGGTTTCTTATTAAACGAGCAATCCGGTTAATGATGATTTGCATGAGCATTTGGATCTATATAGTATTATCTGTCAGCACCTGCCAGGTAGCCCACGAGGCCTTAACTATGAAAGCTTACTTGAATGACCTAGAGGCATACTTTAGAGTCCTATCCCTTCCGTGGCCGACGTGTGACCTTTGAACTACGAAGCGCCGCGAAAGAGAGAATCCAGAGAGCGATTCCACAACGTCGACACTACGAACATTGTTTGAAGGAAAAAGAGCAGCAGTACTGTGGATTCTCAGCAGTTGCTGGCGTTATGGAATCCAATTCAGCAATCATTTTCCATGGAATGCTCCCATGCGAAAACTTGGGTCGAAATTCCATTGACCGCTGGACTGCCGCATTGAAAGCTCTCTAGAAATACAGAATCGGTAGAATTTAGTTTGGCTACCTCGATGTTTCCCGTCACGCCTCACTTCAAGCTATTATGCGATGATTGCTCTAGTAGCACCATATTCAGAGATCACAATTATTCGACTACAGGTGGCCACTAGCCTGAGCACAGGCCCAACCGCAGCAGATCGAAGGAGGCGAGCCGTGAGCAGATACTATTCCCTGGGTTTTAACCGTTTGCCAGCAACAGCCCACTGGCCGTTTGCTTTTTTTTCGTTCGCATCCACCGGACCGCTAGTTGAACCTCTGCGGTCTTTTGGCCGTTTTCCCTGGGATTAGGCCTTCAGGCTTGAGCAGACATTAAGCAAATGCTTCATGATCTCTTCAACCTCAATCCATAAAACACGCAGTCTTTGAGAAGTTCTATGCTATTTTTCGTTTAGAGTCTAGCGTGTAGCACTCGAGGGTACAATCGTTCCACGGAGAGATGTGAGTGATGAAGTTTTATTCTTCCCCTCCGGTAGGGGGTATGTGGATCCTGTGGCACTGCAAGTAATCACGATTCGTTAAGATCCTGATTCGGATCTGTGCTTGTAAGTGCTCACCCTTTCACGAGTGGCGAAATTAATGATTAGGTACCAGAACTTCCATTATTGTCCTGGCATTCGCCGAGAAACGAGGTGAAAGATGCGGAAGTTATGGGAAACCATCCATGACATTTGGAAGAGGGAAAAGCTCTTTCGATTGAAACCGAACAATACTTTAGTGCTGAGAGCCTCTATTACCATGCCATATCATAACACTGCTCTCGTTTAACGGAGGCCCATCGTATTTTGCTTAGTTTCGAATAGCCAATCACAAGATATGCGGGACGACAAGAGTTTCAGCACTCCAAGAGTATCGATGAATTGAGTTCCTAGGTAGACAGCGGTACTGGCCAGTTGTTTTCAGTCCAGTCCATCAAAATCTCTTCACAGAATCGCAGTGGCCACATTGAGTTCCCAATTCGGGGGAGAGCTACAACAGGTGAGAATGCCCTGTTAGTAGGGTCGTAACAGGGGATGGCCTTAGATGTAGGACTTCACAAGGTAGGATAGTTGCCATGACACAGCTTTCATTACCGGGTTGTCTTTCAAAAGGTTGTACGTTGGATAGAGTAGAGTCATTTTGCCAGTTCCAAGACCACTTCGCGGCCAAAAAGACTCGTTTTCAGGGTGCGTCTTGCCGAATCATACTCCAAGCGCTAAAGGAGGCTGGACGATATTATGTACCAGTCATCTAAAGGCAGCCTTTCTGCAGTATTGCCACATTTGTTATTGGGCCTACCCTTCTTTTTCAACAACCTCAGTCAGAAAGGGTTCAGGGTGATCTTTCCCTTCAACAAATTCACGAACTTCAATGCTATTCCCATCATATACAGTCACATCTTCCAAGCGCGTCCTCTTAACCGTCCAGTCAGACTGCAGTCGAGAGATTAGCCTCGCATTGCTATCCCACGAGAGAGGGGCATTAGTAAGTTTGCTCGCGGTCATGTTCTTTGGACCAAGTGTTCGCTTTTTCGGTGGTGGAATTATATTCATCTTTCAACTTTTCACACCAAGGTCGAATATTGTCGATCAGCTCCAATGCTAGACGATACTCGTCATGCATATTCAGACAGCGAGGTCGAGCTTACGTGCAGATGCAGGATGACTCTTCGTGAAATTCATTTCGAATAAGATTCGCTCTTGATAGTTGTGCCTCATAGACTCAGAATGTTCAGGATTTTGTCTCTGTCTTCAGGACTCGGGGGGTTGAAAACACTCTCGAACTATATCAGTCAACCTCAAGGAGGTTTAGACTGTAGTCATATGCTTTGTACAATCAGTGTATTCCATCATGATGGGATACCAATTCCAGCTCAACCGTTGACATGACTTTCCCAGGCCGTCAAAAATCAGCTTCGGGCTTCTGATGGATATGTACATATAAATGTCTCCACCTGAATGCTACGAGGCTCTCGCTTGGAGATATTAGGTAGTGCATCGAGACGAGGCTAGCTTTCCCCTGGTTGGCCCTGGTTGGACGAATTGGAGGAGGTAACTATTTAGTGGCTCCTAGTGCGAGGCTAGAATTCGCTAAGAATATCTCCCTGGTCAGTCAGCTATTTAGATTGGCCTGTCAACCCTGATCATTAGGTCATCACCCCCTCTCTGGTCGGTCAAATTTTGTCTGACAGAAAGGTTCCCTGACAATTGGCAAGAGCTTACCTAATCCTCCCTCCACACCGATGTAGCCCAGTAGCCGATGGTCCGCTGGTCGGCAATCAACCCACTACTCCAGGCCCTCGTGATCAACCAACATTAAAGGCTTTGTCCGACGTTAGTCACTCTTTCCAACATCCTCTTTCGATTTTGCTGATCAACTTCCAAGAACACGTTTAGAAAATGGCGGCATCTTCGCAAGTCAAGCTCGCGGTGGGCATCCTGTCAATTGGGGATATGGGACTGGGAATTGCCCGCTTGTTACGACATCATGACTACACAATCTATACAGTTGCAAAAGGCAGAAGGCAAGCCCCCTCATATTCGACTGCATACTGATCGCTGAGTGCATCAAAGCAAACATACAGTAGAAAGGATCAAGTCTGCCAAGATCGTCACCCTGGACTCAGACGAGGAACTCGTAGCCGAGTCAGATATTATCTTGAGCATCGTCCCACCAAGGGATGCCATCGCCACCGCCAGACGGGCTTTGGAAGCATGCAAAAATCAGGATGCGATTAAACGACGGAGCGAGAGAAAAGGAACCGCTGTGCTGGGCCAAGCACCCAGCCTGACCTACGTCGACCTGAACGCCATATCCCCACGCAGCGCAAAGACCATTGCGGGCATTTTCACCACCGAACTCACACCACCAGCACCGCGGAGACTCTCTATATCCAGGTCATTCTCTTTTCGCAAGAACTCGGAGCCTGAGCCTGAACCAATCCCGGTGAAGTACCTAGATGGTGGTATCATTGGCGGCCCGCCCTCCATGAAGCAGGACCAGACTTGGAAGCGACCATCAATCGTGCTTTCCGGGCCCGATATTACAGATCTCTTACCAGAAGCCCTCATCTCCCTTTTGAACATCAAAATAGTGGGCGCTACAATCGGACCTGGCTCTGCACTCAAAGCATGCTTTGCATCGCTGACCAAAGGTTTGACGGCATTGTCCATCCTCTCATTCACGACCGCCCAAACCGCCGGAGTCCTACCCGAGCTGCAAGCCCACCTCAAAGAATACAGTCCCAATACGCTTGCGCTTGCGACCAGTGGCCTAACAGGGATGCCACCGAAGGCGTATCGCTGGGTCGATGAGATGCGACAGATTGGTGAGACGTTTACCGAGGATGGTGGTTTCGGTCACGGGATTGGCGGTGGCAATATCTACGAAGGGATTGCTGAGATTTATAAATTGGTCGCCGACGATACGGTCCTTGGTGGAGAGAGGGTGGAGAAACGGAAACGGGGCACGACTGCCGAAGACGTGGCTGAGTGTGTGAAGGAGGGAATTGCACGTAAGAAGCAGAAAGGCTCCAGCGATGAGGATCTCGATCAGGCATGGCGAGGAAGGTGGTCATGAAAAGAGATCAAAGGATTTGGTAAAGACTTTCTTCGGACGAGAGCAAGGGCCTACGGTTTCGACTCGAGAAATATATCTGCTATGGACCTTAGCAAGGTAGCTGGCATCATACAGCAGCTTGTAAATTGAGCGCCCATGGTGGCAATTATCATGGCTTGACCCACGCCTTGTTGTATCCCAGGAGACAAGGCTGAGTCCTCGCTCATCCTTAAGTCAAGCGTGCTTACCATGACGTAATCTGCGGGCAAGGCGGAGTCCCCGTGTCCGATGGAGTTTCCAAGGAGACCTTCGTACCCCAAACAATGCCCGTGCCTCACTAATAATATGATTGAAACGACCTAAGCTGCAAGCAAGGAATCCTTCAGATCCTCCCATCCCTTCCTGTGCGGCTAATGTTGTTCCATATATATCATCGACCCTTCAAGCTTGCATTTGCTGTTGAGCTACTCCTGCACCTGGTGATGCTCGGCCAACGCGTGCCCCTGGAGTAAATAAGCATGCCCATCACCACCTTGGGCGTCGGGGCGGCGGTTACCCCTACAGTCGTCAAGACCTATCTTTCACATGTACGAGGTTCACTGCTCGAATACCCTTAGTTCGCTGTTACTGACGCCATGTTCCAACTAGTATGCCAACCGAAAAAAGCGACACGAGAAGCCCACAGCTCAGATTCGTTACGACGAAGGGCTGCACCTGATCCGGTCCTTCCTGGATTATGCCTCACACCATACCGTCGAAGATCTACAGGCATTTACAGCTCAATGGGTGCCCAGCCCATCGTGGGTGCGCACGGAGAATGTCAATATCCCCTCCGTCCACATTACCAAAGCGGCCGAAACGATCATTACCCAGTTGGGGCCGCAAGGGGTTGAGGAAGTGGGAGGGGGAAAGTGGTGGCAGTGGCGGCCCAACGACAATGATTTGAAGGCCGAATGGATCGAAATGAGGGCGCATTACAACGAGCAGAAGAAGGAGGGTGGCAGGAGCCGACGAATAATGCTCTATATCCATGGAGGTGCCTATTTCTTTGGCAGCGTCGACGAGCACCGGTATCAGATGCAAAGACACGCCCGAAAGCTGAAGGCGCGTGTATTCGCTCCCAGGTACAGGCTCGCACCGCAATTCCCTTTCCCGTGTGGCTTACAGGACTGTTTGGCTGCATATCTATACCTATTGAGCATTCATGACCCGAGTGAAATTATTCTCGCGGGCGATTCGGCAGGTGGAGGCATGGTCGTATCCATTCTTTGCATGCTGAGAGATCGATCCATGCCATTACCGGCCGGCGCAATCTTGATATCTCCTTGGGTCGACCTGACACATTCGTTTCCCAGCGTGGTGGGTGACAACCACTTTGACTATATTCCTGCTCACGGATTTATGCAAAAACCATCCCTGGCGTGGCCACCACCCAAGGATGAAGAAATGGAAATTATTCAAAAGGCCGCCCAGGGGAATGCAAACCCCAAGAAGTCTCAAAAGCCTCAACCAAAATCCGATTCTGTCGAACATAAATCATCTGAGGGCCCGGAAGAACAAACCAAAGAACCTTTCCCGGCTCTAGAGACACCGGCTGATACGGTGAAATCATCGACTCGGCCGTATCTGGCGGTCGAGCTTGAAGGGAAACATATCACGCTGAAAGAGCAAATCCAAATGTACACAACAAACCAGCTCCTCACACATCCGTTGGTCTCTCCGGTCCTGCAACCATCTCTGGGCGGGCTGCCTCCCCTTCTGATTCTCACGGGTGGAGGTGAGGTCCTTCGCGATGAACAAATTTATCTTGCCCACAAAGCAGCAAACCCTTCGAAATATCCTTTGGGCAAGGCACACAAGGCACTTTACGACCCGAATAATACGATCCTGCACAAATACAAGCCCACACCGGTACAGTTACAAGTATGGGAGGACCTCTGTCATGTTGCCCCAACTCTGTCCTTCACCAGACCGGCAAAATATATGTACAGATCAATAGCTCAATTTGGCGCATGGGCATTGGCTCGAGCGCAAAGGCGGGCGATCGAAATTGTGGATGACGATAATATTTCAATCATTTCTTCCGGAGCTTGCAGCGAATCAGAAGGCCTCGAGTCGTCAACGGATAGCCTGACGAAACAAAAATTCGATCTCAACACCGCCACGGGTAGTGTTGGTAGAGCTGGTGATGCGATTCCACCCTTTGAGAACAATATGATTAGGGAACGGATCGACCGATCTGGAAGGCTCTATCGTCTAGCAGACCCATCAGACCTGCCTGCCTTGCAGCTGAGTCCGGATGAAGTAGGGGCCGTCAAGCCCGGACCTGTGCAGAAATGGCTTCAGGCTCGGAAAACCTGGGATGACAAGTACGCCAGCACGAAGAGGAAAGTACAGAAAGAACGCATTAGACTTCAGGCGAGCGGTGAAATACGACCGAGCGAGATTGGAGAACATCCTCCCCCGAGCTCCCTTGCCGCGAGACGAACAGATAAGGTAGCAATCGCGATGAAGCCGCGGAAGAGTTATGGTCTCGCCATGTGGAGCGGTTGGGGAAGCAAGCATGATGCCGCGACGCTCAGGCGAGAAGAAGCAGCCGTCGGAATGGATAATGCGGAAGCAGAACAGTCCCTCGATCGCAGCGGCCCAAAAATAATTACTAATGTGAACGACGGAACGGCAGAGATTACCCCTGCCACCACTGCGGCAGGCCCCTCGACGACTCGGCACCAAAGCAGTTCCCGACACCGCAGCACAAGTGGGCGGCAGAGGAAGACGAATGATGGGAAACCTCCAAATGGTCGCCGACGAACGGTCACGGTCACGGATGCTGGCCAAACTGATGGAATGGATATCAACTTACCAGCCATTCCCGCTATCATTGCTGCCGGCTCGGACGAAAGACAGCAACTACAATCCCCAGACGGTGCCCCATCCTCATCGGCGAGCCCGCCACCCATCATCACAACCCAAGCGCCCGTTGACTCGGCCATGGAATCTCCCGAATCCACCCTGCTTTCAGCGGGCTTCATCCCCAAATTCAAGACGGCATCACACCTCCGCGACGACTCAGCGGGCACGGGGCAAGCGTCCGAGGTGGCGAGCATCATGACAGGACGCAGCGGCATCGTACCAGACGACGCATCGACGCGTGCAGTTTTTGCCGTTCCAGGCGTGATTGGCCCCAGGGACCAAGACGGCACGGACGACAGGTCCCTCGCACCCACCACCCGACCAGGCAGCCCGCTCGTCAACGAGACGAGGAGCGTCTTCTCTGACCTCGACAGCCCACTGCCAGATAAGTATCTCGCCGACGGCGGCCCTTCCTCGCCCACAGCGACGTCGAGGCTTGGGAATGCAGGCAGCGACACGCCCCGCAGTCAGCGGAGCCTCGAGCGGCTGCAGAGCCACCAGCAGGATGAAGGCATGGGCCACATGCATCCCCTGAGGAGCCCGAGTACCACTGCTGTCGTGCGCATGGAGGGCATTGTCAGTGTTGTCGAGGAGAGTCCTGCTCAGGAGAGTAATGGCGTTGCGGAACACGACAAATCGCCTAATGATCTGGTTGTCGTGAATGGTGAAACTCCAAAGTTTAGCTCTGAGCAAGCCGAAGAAGAAGAAGAAGAGGATCCAGAAACGCCGAAAGCAAATGCCCCCCCAGTCGACAACCCCCTTAATACTTCAGAGGCCAAGGCTGAACCTGAGACCGCCGATGCTGCCGCAGCCGCAGCCACAGCCACAGCCACCATAGCCCCAGCAGAAAAACAGTCGGCCTCGCTGGAGCGACCAAAGCTCTACGATCGGGCAGACACGCAGTTCGAGACCGCGAAGGAGGAGCTATGAAGGCAAACGCCTCGTCCGTGGGCGTGAGTCGAGTCGGGAAGCAAGGGCCTGGAAATCCTGATCGGTGTGAGCGTGCAAACAGCATACGATACAGCAGGCACGTGGTGACGAGCCGTTTGAAGGTTGCCCGGCGGGGAGGCAGAGGGAGAGACGAAATGAATGTACAAAATTGTAGGACTAGTCATGTCTATATCTACCTCTAGTAGTTAGTTACCTATATATACCCTGGAATAATGCACACATGGTTTTTATTATTTGTTAATTTGTTACATATACATGTACATCTGCATACATTGCTGGTCGTTCCATCTACCATGCATGGGAGTCCGCTATCTATGCCTGGCCGAGCAGCTGGAGCATTCGAGGAAGAGTAGGGAACCAGCTACGATATGAGGACGCAAGCACCAGATGAACCGGTAGCATGAATCTTTTGAGAGGGGCACCTCCGTAGCTTCATAGCGGCCATGTCAGAATAGAGCTCGAAAGCCTGCGGGAGACGAGTAGTCTGCCTCCTGTCCTTGAGGTTGCCACATGCACCTGTTGAGCCGTTCAATTCAATCCACCTTATTCAGGAATGGTTCCAAAACAGTGCTATCCATGAAAGGAACTCAGGTTCCAGCCTGTGTCACGTTTCCCGGTCTCCGCTCACTTTCAGTCGAGGCTGGTCAGAGCAAACGGTCACAAGGCTGGAAGTTCTAGCTCAAGTCCAGCACGTCAAGCCGATTTTCTTCGCCACCTGCTCTGCAATGCCCTCGTAGTACTTGGAATTCAGTCTCTGGCCGCTTGCTTCTTCTGCGACGACGGTGGGCATGCCTCGATCCGCGTCCGCGCAGATATTGGGGTCGAGCGGCACATCGCCGAGGAAGTCGATACCCAGGGCTTTCGCTTGGACCTCTGCTCCGCATAGCCCTACCAGCCCGTGCTCATTTCCACGTCTGTGGCCACTCTGTGCGAAAATCCGCGTCTCATTATGACAATGTGGGCAGACGAAGACGCTCATATTCTGGACAAGCCCGAGGACGTTGATGCCCATTTTGCGGAACATGGCGACGCCTTTCACGGCGTCTTTGAGAGCGATGTCCTGGGGCGTGGAGACAATTACCGCACCATCCAGTTCGACCTGCTGCCCGATGGTCAATTGCACATCACCCGTGCCAGGCGGGAGGTCAAGGACAAGGAGATCCAACGGGGCAGGCTGGGCCCAATCCACCTCGTGCAGCAGCTGTTGCAGCGCCTTCATGACCATCAGTCCGCGCCACGCCACCGGCGCGTCCTCGCTCGGCAGCAGGTATCCCATGCTCATACTCTTCAGGCCGTAGCTGACCAGCGGGAGGAGCTGGCTTTTGTCTGTCAACTTTGGCTCGCCGGCGTCGCTCAGATCCAGCAGGGTTGGGATCGACGGCCCAAAGATATCGGTGTCGAGGATCCCCGTGCGCACGCCATGCCGTGAGAACGAGAGTGCCAAGTTCACTGCCAGCGTCGATTTGCCGACGCCGCCTTTGGCGCTGGAGACCGCGATGATGTGGGAGACATTTGGGATGCGGCGTTTCTGCGGGAGCCCGCGTTGGGCGCGTGGGATCGTGGGAGCTGGCCCCGGACGGCCTGGTGCTGGTTTTCGTGGGAGGCCCTATTTGTATTGTAGTTTAGATGTTTGTTCATGGAGTGAGTACTATAGCAGTATGTGCGTGGATGCTTGAGGTTTGGTCGCAGGAAATGCCTTCCCACACGTTGCGGGCATCGCAGGTTTTCAGGGCGAGTTGAAAATTGCTTACTAGTGGATTTTCATGACCGAGAGTTCGCGCAGATGTGCTGAAGCACCTGCGCATAGTCCCTTACACTCACCAAGGGGATTGAAGGGTAGAGGGGAGCTCAACTTAAAGCGAGGACTGAAGGATGCGAGGGCATGGCATGGCATGGCTCGAAGCTGAGGGAAGTTGAACCGTGACTTTTGGAGAAAATGAGGAGAGCCTCGTTCTTTACCCCAAGTGCCAATATGATGTCATGATTGGCTGGGTGAGAGCCTGGAGAACCACGGACTTATATCTACTCGTAGGCGACGAAATGGTAATTTAGGTGATAAACCTAGAATTCAGGTCGTAAAGCAATAAACTGAATACCATCTATGGTCAGATGAAAGTTGAAAAATACACGACGAGCATAGTTTTGGAAGGTCTGGGCCATGGAACCTCAGCATGCCGCGATACAGGAAAAGCATATCTCAATGAATATACCGAGTACTGAAACTCAGCTAACTGGGCCCTGGCCCTGACTGCTTTCTATCTGCACATCGCTTGGGCCAATATGTCGACTAATTGAGACTATCGCTTCAAAGATATGCAGGGTTCAAGCGTCGCCTCGGCAGGTCGCGTACCAACAGCGCCGGTGTGAGAACGAGAGAGGCACTCTTAGGCCTAGGGTAATTGCTCAATAGCAAGATCTGCATGGAGCAGGTGGAGTTGGGCCAGTTCTGAATCCATGGTGATCATTTGGACCCCCGATGTCAAAAATGGAGTGAGGACCATCATGTAAAGTTGAATAAGGAGTGGATGCGATGGTGGTAGCGAGGACATGGAAAATCACAAATACTTTCATTCGACCGGCATCACAATCATGAAAATCCAACATGAAGGAATAGCTAGATAGGCACGGCGAGTACAGTTAAACTGAGTTGTGTTACTAGTAGTAGATCTCATGAGCTTGACAATCATTCAAATAAATACTTCGGAGCCCCTCAAGGATCTCCTACTCCCACATGTCCAACATTCGAAGTCTTTTCGTCAAGCCCACAATGAAAGAAAGTTGATTACAGTACCTAGGTATTATCACTACCGTCAGATTCATATGCACATCGTTCTTCAGAGCAACGACCACAGGATCGGGGAATACTGGGTCACGTGTTAATCACGTGACCTGTGTCGCCCTCGATCGAGACAGCCTCACTGCTCGATCCGAGCAACCATGGAGAACAACAGCACAATTTAGAGAAACCACAGCTGCTGCTCAAAGTCTCCATGTGCTTAAGCTTTATGCTCGTGGAGCGTCTTCTCAACATCACTGTCAGAAGTCTCCTGGACGATGTCGGTATGCTCGCCGGCGAATTGGTCGACCCGGGTCTTGTGAAACTTTCTCGCGCTGACTTTGTGCTCGAAAAGGACATCGAGTTCGCCATAAGTACGTCCCTTGGCCTCTGGAAGGCGGAAATAAGTCCAGGTGCAAAGAATGAAGCAAGCACCAGCCCAGAAGAATCCTAGAAAGTCATCAGCGAAAGAGAACATCGATGAGTATAATGCGAAGAGCTTACCGGTCTTTGCTCCCCAATTCCAAGCGTTCAACCCAATAAATCGAGGCATCAATATATTGTTCACAATTCCGCCCTAAAATGCTGTGTTAGGTCGAGTATAAAGTCCTGGTATCGTCCATAGACGTCCTTACCATGTTGTAGAAGTTGCGGGCAAGAACGACGGTCTTGATCTTGAGCCGAGTAGATGGGATTTCTGCCACGATGCAGTAGCACACGGGCCCCACAGTGAAGTCGTACACGAATGTATAGACCAACAGAATCGAGCCAATAGCCCAGCTTGCCCCTTCATTCTGCTCCATGGTTCCAAGGCCGCCCACAACGAGAAGCAGGCAGAGCATCGCGAGGAGGCCGTAGAAATAAATCGTACGACGGCCCACATAGGTCATGAGAAACCATGAAAGACCAGTTCCAATAGCTCCCATCACGTATTGTCCAATATTCATGTTGAACGCATTTGCATTCGATAAACCCGCTCGTTCGTAGAATTGGACAGAATAGCCCATGAGAGCCGCACCACAGAAGGCTTGAGCCACCCAGGCAACGCAAGCAATTTCGGTACGTCGAGCGTCGATACCCCTAAAGCAGGCAAGATAAGAAGTATCTTCGGAGAGTGCCGCTTCAAGTTCATTTGTGGCCTTGATCATTTGTACCTGGTGGTCGACATCGAAGGGGATTCCAGATTTTGTGCTCGTGATCTTGAGCAACGCCTTCCTCGCGTCCTCGAGACGGCCTTGACGAACGAGCCACCACGGAGACTCTGGAGCGAAGATTGTGCCGATGAGAATTGGAACAGGCCATACCCACTGAAGCCCAAAAGGGCTGAAGATTTCCAATTAGTCCAAGGCTGCAGATGATAGCTGCTTGCCACTTACATGCGATATGCCCACTCATCAGTCCTTTGCAAGAAACCTCGGAGAACGCCAGCCGCAATCAATTGCCCAAAGACCCAACATAGATTGACATATGTTGTCAACTATAGGATTATCAAAGTTAGATTCCTCCTTCCCAAGACTATTGTTCGGATGGAAAGGGGATGACACGACTTACATAAGGTCTAAGGACAGTAGGAGTTACTTCTGACGCGTAGGTACAGGTAAGTGTTTGGAACACACCCCAGGGTATACCCTGTAGGATAGCACCAGCCAGAATGGTTTCGATATTTGGAGCGAAGAATGGCAGGAAGATGAATGCGATCCTGATAACGAGTACAACGATCAGTCTCATTGTCTCATCAAACATATGTGAGGAGTTGAAACCAGCACACATCTGCCGTGATGGAAGACTTGACAAAAACTTACATGAGAAAGAGTGAACCAAACATCGTCTTCTTATAGCCAATCAATTCGGAGACCCATCCATTGAGGTAGAGGCCGATGATACTTCCGACCTGAACACCATTGGAAAGGCCACTCTGCCAAGGGGCAGAGATCAACATGCCTCCTGCCTCTGGGTCCGGTTCAGTACCGTATTTGTTTTTGAAGGGAGGAAATGCGTAGAAAGAGCCCATCAGGGACAAGTCGTAGCCTTGTGAGATGTCAGTACTTGCACTTATTTCGCGGCACCGCGTAGCCCCCGATTCTGTGCGCCACGAGCGTTTTAAGGATGGTTAGTACTAACCTTCCATAATGACAGCCAAAGAGAAGAGCAAAGAAAAGCAAATTCCCTTTTTGTAGAGCTTGATAGCATCCCGGACGGTCAGCTCCTTCTCATTCTCCGAGGCCTGCTTCGCATTGGCAATATCACCCGCAATGAAGGCATTTGCATGAGACATGCGTCGAACAGATTCATCATTCACCCTGAGCACTCCATCATATTCTCGGTTGACCTGTACGACGGATGACCTTCGTCGTTCGGAAGCCATTGTAGGAACTCGGGTTGGCAGTAAACCAATTATACAATGCAATGAATCCTCCTGTTTAAAGATGGATATGGTCGATCAAAACTTTGGGCACCCTTGGGTATCCCCTCGAATTTAAAAGCAATCTTTACATACATCGGTTAAGGTGATCTCTCGTCACAACCTGTCAACCTTCCCTCCCCTCCTCCACCTAAGGCCGAGGATTTGACCGAGAGGGATGTCAGTTGGAGCGGATGCCAAGCTATCCCCGGACTTTCTCCATGTTAGGATAATGATCATGGCGGAAACTCAATGCCCGATGGGATTGGAGAACAGGCTCAGGATGCGGGCTAGAAGAAATAAGTGGGTTACGCATCGCTTGTCGCTGGAACCTGGGCAGGGTTGGGAGGGTTGCTCCGAGCAAGGTGGAGTCTGTCATTGGTTGATCGCAAGATCTCTACATGAGATTCGTGTGGTATACCACGAGAGCGGAGGTAATCTGCGTGCATGATCCAAATAAACTAACCTGAAGAGTAGCGAAGATCAGCTTGTAGTTGCCCTGTTGGAATTGGAACGAAGACAAGGCGTGAAAGACGTCATCAAGTATTAGACAAGACCACTACCAAGGCTTCAGACAGGCCAGACGAGTGTTGGCAAACGGAAATCTCTCATGGATCTCCACTCCGCCGCCCAGATCTTGGTACATTGGCACAGGTGGATAAGGCTGGGCATTGACGAGGATCATCAGCTGGACCAGAGAAATAATATTTGACGCTCATTCAATATATCATAAAAGCAATGCTAGGAGATCGTATCATTCATCGAATTTGGGGCAAGTCCGCCGTCCTTCCGAAGGGAAAACGGCTGCGAGAGTATGAGAGCGGACGTCCAAATGCTCCGATCAATGGCGGAAAATTTGAGTGGAGGATTGCAGATA
>Ga0105239_10001819_pt1 | contig 27973 bp, 19 predicted proteins | sample KBSC44metaG_FD_92761 | JGI IMG/M metagenome (GOLD analysis project Ga0105239, IMG submission 92761) | Corn rhizosphere microbial communities from Kellogg Biological Station, Michigan, USA - KBS C4-4 metaG | ecosystem: Host-associated > Plants > Roots > Rhizosphere > Soil | place: Michigan, USA...
TATAAGCACTATAAGATAAAGTTTTGGAACGCTTTTGTGTATGCGTGGAAATTTTACCCCGAGCTGTATAAAATCTTCAAAGAACGAATTCTTGTAAAATGGCAAGCGAATTTTTGACCGGGAAGGATATTATTTTGTTTTCCCTGAAGTCCTGGGATACGGAGATCGGTACTTCCAGCAAGCAGTACGCCCGGGTATTCGCCAGCAACAATAACAGAGTGTTGTTCGTCAACAGGGCGCTGGACCGCGTTTCGCAGATACGGTCCCGGAAGGACCCGAAGGTGATCAGCCGTCTCGAAAGTATCCGGCACCCGGAGCAGGCAATGAAAGAGGTTGAGCCTAACATATGGGCGCTCAATCCTCCGACGGTGCTCGAATCGATCAACAGGGTAACGGCCCCGCGGCTTTTCGACTGGCTGAACAGGATGAATAACCGGAGACTGGCCAGGCAGATCAACAAGTATGCGGCCCTCCTGGGTTTTCGGGACCCCGTGCTCTACATAGAAAATGATTTCCTCCGCAGCTATTATCTGCCGGAGATGATCGATGGCGTATCGAGGACGGTCTATTATATCAGGGATTTCCTGACCTCCCAGGATTATTTCAGGACCCATGGCCGGCGGCTGGAGCCGGCTATGATAAAAAAGGCGGATGTGGTCATCGCCAACTCCGTACATCTTGCCAATTACGCCAGGCAATACAATCCGACCAGCCATTTTGTCGGTCAGGGTTGTGACCTGCGCCTGTTCTCGGGAGAGTACGGGGTGCCGGAAGACATGAAGGGGATCGGCCATCCCATTATCGGGTATACGGGGGCGATACTTGCGACGAGACTGGACGTGGACCTGCTGGTCAAAATAGCCAGGCAGCGGCCGGAGTGGAATATCGTTATGGTAGGGCCGGAGGACGAGACCTTCCGACAGAGCGAGCTGCACCGCCTTCCGAACGTCTATTTCACCGGCAGGAAGAAGCTCGAAGAGCTGCCGGCATATATCTATCATTTCGATGTGTGTATAAATCCCCAGGTGGTCAATGAGATGACGATCGGGAATTATCCCCTGAAGGCGGATGAATACCTGGCCATGGGCAAGCCGATGGTCGCCACGAGGACTGATGGCATGAAGATGTTCGAGGAGTGGGTCAGCCTTTGCGATACCGCGGATGAATATATCGGGGCGATAGAGCGGCACTTGACCACGCCTCAGGAGGCGGTACTGAAGGATGGCCGTAAGGCGTTTGCGTCCGGACATACCTGGGAGAACTGTGTGGGGGCGCTGGATACGATCTTAGCAAACTTTAAATCCAACGGGAGGGAATGAGAAACAGGAATATCAAAGGGGAGAGTGTCATCGAGCTGTTCGCGCTGCTGGCCATTTTCATTATGCTTGCAGTGTTCTACATCAAAATACTTTTTTACTAAGGGGATGCACCGATGTTAAAAAATGCGTACCAACATATATCTTACCAGCTTTTTGGTAAGAAGATGAAGTCACCGGCAGGGATAGCCGTATTCCTGGTGATCGCCCTTGTATTCTCTTATTTTGTCCTGAAGTTCGGTTTCGTGGCCGGGCCGCTGATGATCGGCATCGTGCTGGGAATGATCCTGTTCACGATCTGCCTGACGACTCCGTATACGGCCTTTTATATTACCATCTTTTGTTCGTGTTTTACCTTTTTTCCCGCGCGGGTGACGGGAGTGGACCTGCCAATCTCCACGTGTATGGAACTGCTGATATACGGCGTTTACCTGGGGTGGCTGCTCAACCGCAAAAAGCTGAGGACAAACGACGTGCTCTTCTACAAGAGTCCTTCGACGATCGGCCTGTTCATCTTTTTGCTGCTGATCATCGTCGAGGTCTTCAACCCGAACTACAGCTCGTTCGCCGGCTGGTTCCTGTATTTAAGGAAATACATACTCTTTGTGGTCATTTATTTTACTTCCTACAAGCTGCTGGACAGCCTCGACAGGATACGGTTCTTTATAAAGTTCTGGGTAGGGATGGCGTTTGTTGCGGCATTGTATACCTGCAAGCAGCAGTGGCTGGGATTTTTCGGGTTCGAGGACCGGTGGGTCAAGAGCGATCCGGCGACTGCGGTACTCTATTTTCAGGGAGGGACGTGGCGGAAATTCTCCTTCCTGGCGGGGGCCGCGGAGGCCGGGATCCTGCTTGCCGTGATGGCGGTATTCACTTTCGTCCTTGCCCTGGGTCATAAGGGGAGCAGGAAGAAGAGAAGGACGCTCTACTTTTTTGGGGTGGTCATGGTGCTGGCGATGAGCTATACGGGTACGCGGACGGCCAATATCATCATGTTGGGCGGCTTTGTTTTCTACATATTAATGACGCTCAACCAGAAGGGGACGCTCTATTTTGCGGTGATCAGCGTCACTCTTTTCCTAGGGCTTTTGGCTGCGCCGATCGACAATCCGACCCTGCATCGGTTCAGAACGAGTTTTAATGGTACCAAGGATGAATCGCTTGCGATACGGGATGTGAACAGGAAGTCGATACAGCCTTATATCCATGCTCATCCGATGGGGGGCGGGCTGGCGACCAGCGCGGAGGAGGGCACGTATTATAATCCCGGGCATCCGCTGGCGGGTTTTCCGCCGGACAGCGGCTTCCTGAAGACGGCGTTGGAGACCGGATGGGTCGGGTACGCCATTGCCATGTTCTATTATTTCTGTCTTTTGGCGCAGGGAATTCACTACTACTTCAGCTCGCAGGACAGGGAGGTGAGGCTGTACATTCTGGCGTTCACGTGTTCGCAGATCGTCGTCATTCTCGGGCTGTATACGCAGTCTGCGATAGGTCAGCTACCGGACATCCTTTTCTTTTTCCCGTCAGGGGCCATAATTATCAGGCTTCTTCAGATAGACCGATCAATTCCTTCTAACGAATCAATAAACCTTTCGACAACATGAAGAGAAACACCTTATTTGTCGCGGCAATGCCTCTGATCCTTATTCTGACAGGAGGGGTCTGCGTAGGGCAGGACAGCACCCTCTATCGTCCTGCTCAGGCGACGCGCAGGGCTGGCGTGGTGAGCGCGGATAGCAGCAGGATGAATATCCGGGAGCGGCTGGTACAGCTGGCCATACAAAATCCTTCCATGGAAATTGAAGACCGGAATGTGGCGGCTGCGGCATACGGGGTGAGGAAGGCCAAGACCAATGCGCTGAACCAGATATCGATACAGGGCAACCTGAACGAGTTTTCCATCCAGCACAATGCGGCGGCCAATGCGGCCGGCGCCAATCTATATCCGCGTTATAATGTTGGATTCGTCCTTCCCTTTGGTCTTTTTGCTTCGAGGGCCCAGGACATCCACATTGCGCGGGAGCAGCTGGCCGTTGCCGAAGCCCAGCGGAACGAGCACTACAGGGTCCTGAGGGAAGCCGTCCTTTCCAAATACGAGGACTACCTGATGGCGGTGGATCTGCTGAACCTCGAGCGGCAGGTGACGGAGGATGCCTATGCCCGGTATATGAAGATCGAAAAGGGTTTTGCAGAGGGCCGTATAACCGATGAGGAGTATACCACAGCATACAGGAATTATAACACCGAGCAGGCAAAACAGCGTACGCTCGAGAGGAACCTGCGTGTCACAACGATAGAAATGGAGCGTTATATCGGAGTGAAATTAGAGGACGTCCTGAGGGACTACAGGGACTACAAGTAGGGGCTACGAGCCTTCGGGTGGGAGCCTATGGGTAGGGACTACGGCCTATGGGTAGGGGCTACAGGTAAAAAGACAAATATTCGGTTCATGGATCAAATTATACAAGTCAAAAAGGAAGAAACTAAACAAGTCAAAAGAGAAAGGGTATTTTTCCCGAATCTTGACGGGTTGAGATTCTTTAGCTTTTTCGCGGTCTATCTTTTTCACGTCTATCTGTTGCTGTTCGATAAGTACCGCCCTTCCGGACCGGGATATCCGGTGATGAAATTCCTGTTTCAGAACGGGGAGGTTGGGGTGAATTTTTTCTTTGTCCTCAGTGGTTTTCTGATCACCTACCTGCTGATCGAGGAGAAAAAGACGACGGGACGGATACATGTCGGCAAATTCTATATCCGCCGGATACTGAGGATCTGGCCACTGTTCTATCTCTGCCTGCTTTTCGGCTTCCTGATCTATCCCTTTATGAAGAGAATGATGGGTGGGGAGCAGTTTGCCGTGGCGCATCCGTGGACCTATTTCTGTTTTCTCAACAATTTTGATTTCGCGGCGCACGGGGCTCCGGCGATCATTTCGGTGTTGTGGTCGGTGGCTATCGAAGAGCAGTTCTACCTGGTGTGGCCCCTGCTGTTGATGATGGTGCCGATGAAATATTACCGGTATGTTTTTTTTACCATCATAGGTCTTACGCTGCTGTTCAGGCTGGCCAACTGGGATAATGAACGGGTGCTCCAGTTCCATACCCTGGCGGTGGTCGGGGATATGGCCCTTGGAGGGCTGCTGGCGTATTATAGTAATCTCAGCGCCGGGTTCAGGCGGCGGATAGAAGAAATGCCGAAGTCCTTTATCGCCCTGGTATATGTGCTGGCGCTTGGTTTCCTGTTCTTCCGGAAGTCGCTGTTCCCGGGGTTCGGGATGGTATTCGAGCGAATCTTTATCGGTGTGCTATTCGGACTGATCATACTGGAGCAGAATTTTGGCAAGAACTCCTTTTTCAAGTTGGGGAGTTTTCGCCTGGTGAGTAAGTTAGGGATCTACACCTACGGTCTTTACTGTCTTCACGTGATCGCGATGAGCCTTACGGAGCAGGGGCTGGTGAAGATGGGGGTGGATGTCCATGTCGCGCGCAACGAATGGCTGGTCGGTGGGATAGCCTTCCCGTTGGCTATCGGTGCTGCGCTGCTTTCCTATTATTTTTATGAGCGCCAGTTCCTGAAGCTGAAAGACAGATTCACTTTTATCACCCACTAAACCCCTTTATATGACACAAACCTGGAAAAGAATACCCGACACCGTGTACCTTTTTGTCGGTTTTTATCTTTTCTTTTTGCTGAATCTTACGGCCAATTTTTCGGGTCCGCACGATTCGATGGGCTATCTGAACGATTTCGAAAGAGGGAGGGACCTTTTGCCCGCGCCGCACCTGCTCTATCATATCACCACCTACTATATTTTTCACTTCCTGAGGTGGCTGTTACCGCACGCCCACAGCTATTACCTGGTAGAGTCGATAGACGCCGCCTGGGGGTGTCTGGGGCTGACCGTTGTCTACCGCATTTTCCTGAACAGGATGGGGATGAGCCGGCTGCAGGCCTTCGGCGGAACGGCGGTAGCTGCCTTTTCATTCGGCATGTGGTTCTATTGCAGCAACATCGAAGTATACATGCCGTCGACCTTCTTCCTGCTGCTGGGGCTGTACGTCTGTATGAAGCCGCGGTGGGAATCTTCGGACATCCTGAAGATCACGCTGGTACACTGTCTGGCGGTGCTCTTCCACCAGGCGAACGTCCTCTTTGCGCCCATAGTTGTTTGGAAGATATGGTATTCGCGAAAGGATATCCCGATGGCATTGGCCCTGCTGCGCTATGCCGTCGGGTCGGTGATCGTGGTCGGCGGCATTTACGTGGTCGTGGGGTGGATGATAGACGGCAACAACAACCCGACGGCTTTCTACTCCTGGATAAGAGGGTATACGCTGCAGTCGGGGTACTGGTTTCCGCTGGCTTTCAGCACATTCTTCCATGTGCTGGTAGGTCTGGGGCATGCTTTTTTCGGGGCCCACTATATCTTCCGCATCGGGTTCCTGGAGGCGATCATGAAACGGGTCTTCTACTACCATTCGCTGGATGATGAGGCTTACCTGGTGCGGAACCTTTCGCATGGTATGGCGGCTTTTCTACTGGTGCTGACCTTGCTCGTCGTGCTGATAATGCTGGTGTTGCTGGTCAGGATCATCCGTCACTGGAGGACGCTGATGGCGCGGCACAGGCACCTGATGGTGCCGCTGCTTCTCTTCCTGGCGGCCTATTCCTGCTTCTTTTATTTCTGGATGCCGGAGAACCTCGAATTCTGGATACCGCAGAGCGTGGTGATCTGGATATTCTTACTGGGGATCAACAGCCTGTTGCCGGCCGGTGGGTTTATTCCGTCCAATAAATATTTTTACCTTGGGCTGGCGCTGGTGATATTTTTTGTCAACTACCAGGGGAGCATCCGGTGGATGAAGGATATTCGTAATGACGTGGTCTATATAAAGACAGAGAAGCTGAAAGACGTGGCGACGGCGAAAGACGTCGTGGTATTGCAGGACCCGTGGCTGCTGTCGTATTTTCTTGAGCAGTTCACGCCTGCCGCGGTGGTGGAAGTGCCGGTGAAGCCCGCGGATATTTCGGCGCTGAATCAGAAGGTCGATTCCTGTCTTTCGTCGGGCGGGAAGGTTTACCTTTATACGGAAGGGTCTTCGGTGCACACGAGCGCAAACCATCATTATATGGATTCGTTGATCAACATGCATAATGGCGCTGTGAGTGATCTGAACAATCCGATGACCCCTGTAAAAGTCATTGCTGCCAGGTAGTCAATCAAATTTTTATGAGAGTCGTATTTTGGGTATGTCTTTTTATTGTCTTTTACAGCTATATAGGGTATGGGATCCTGCTGTATATCATCGTTCGCCTGAAAAGATTATTTAGGGGTAGAGCGATTGAGCGGGGTGGGGTGTATGAGCCCGCCGTGACGCTGATCGTTGCGGCTTATAACGAGGAGGAATTTGTCCGCCGGAAGGTAGCGAATACGCTGGAGCTCGACTATCCTGCAGATAAGCTAGAGATCGTGTTTGTCACAGACGGGTCTACGGACGGGACTCCTGGCATATTGCGGGGGTATGACCGTATCAGGGTTATGCATGAACCTGGCAGGAGTGGAAAGGCGGCGGCGATGAACAGGGCCATGAGAACGGTGAGGACTCCGATAGTCGTGTTCTGCGATGCCAATGCGCTCTTAAACAGGGAGGCCATAAGGAACCTGGTGCGGCATTACCGGGACCCGCGGGTGGGCGGGGTGGCGGGGGAGAAGAAGATCAGCGCGGATGCGACCGGAAAGGCGGCCGCTGCCGGAGAGGGGCTGTACTGGAAATATGAGTCTGCGTTGAAGTCTCTGGATGCTCAGCTGTATACGGTGGTTGGCGCGGCGGGCGAGCTGTTTTCGCTGCGTACGGAATTCTACGAGGAGATGCACCGGGAGATCCTGCTGGATGATTTTGTGCTTTCCATGAAGGTTTGCCAGAAAGGGTTCCGGGTCGAATATGAGCCGGATGCGTTTGCGATCGAAACTTCCTCACAGGACATGAAGGAAGAGCGGAAGAGGAAGGTGCGTATCAGCGCGGGAGCGTTCCAGTCGATACTCCTGCTGAGGGACCTGCTCAATCCTTTCGCCTACCCGCTGGTGGCTTTCCAGTTCGTTTCGCACCGGGTGCTGCGGTGGACCATCACGCCGGTATGCCTGGTTTTGGTGCTGCTGGCGAATACGATCCTGGTGGGGCGTGGGGCGGGGATAGTCTATAGCGTCTTACTGGCAGGTCAGCTGCTCTTCTATGCTCTTGCTTTTACGGGGTGGGTGCTGGCGAACCGGGGGTCGAAGTCCCGGGTGCTGTTCGTGCCCTATTACCTTCTTTTTATGAATGTTTCGGTATTCATGGGTTTTTATCGCTGGTGCAAGGGCGGCCAGAGCGTCCTCTGGGAGAAGGCCAGGCGCAATGAGAGCCCGATAAATACGTTAATAGAGCCAAATGAACCCCGATAGGGGAAAATGAACCCTGATAAAGAAAAATGAACCCCGATAAGGAAAAATATCCCCTGGTCTCGATAGTAACCCTCAACTGGAACAGGGCGGATGTCACCTGTGAGTTCCTGGAATCTACCCGGAAACTGACCTATCCGAATTATGAGATCGTGGTATGTGATATGAATTCGGAGGAGGACCCTACAAAGATCGAACAGGGCAATTACCCCTTCACCCGGCTGTTGCGCAGCGATAAGAACCTGGGGTTCCCGGCGGGGAATAACTGGGGGATCCGGCAGGTGAAGGGAGACTATATTTTTATCGTGAACAATGACACGGAGGTAACGCCGGGGCTCCTGGAGCAGCTGTTGGAGCCATTCCGGCAGGACCCTTCGATAGGAGTGACCTGTCCCAAGATACGCTATTTTTACAGCGAGAACAGCAATGTGATACAGTACGCCGGCTATAACCCGATGAATTTTTTTACGGGGAAGTCGACGTCTGTAGGATATGGGGAGGAGGACAGGGGGCAGTTCGACCATTCGGGGCCTACCAACGGAGCGCATGGATGCGCGATGATGGTGAGCAGGAAGGTGATCGAGAAGACGGGGATGTTCCCGGAAAGCTTCTTTTTGTATTATGAAGAGTGGGACTGGTCGACGCGTATCCGGATGGCGGGTTTTAAGATCTGGTACGAGGGAAAGGCGCTGATCCTGCACAAGGAGTCGGTCAGCGTGGGGAAGATGAGCCCGTTGAAGATATATTACATGACGAGGAACCGTATCCTCTTCATGCGCAGGAATTGCAATCCGCTGCAGCTGACGACCTTTTTCCTGTTCTTTACTTTTTTTACCCTGCCCAAGTCGGTCATAGTATACACCATCCGGAAAAAGAACGACCTCCGAAGGTCATTTCTGAAGGGAGTTTTTGACAATTTAAAGATATCGAGTCATTCACCTGTCTGAAAAAAGTATGAAAGTATTATACATTGTCTTAATCATTGTTCAGGGCGTAATAGCGGTATATCTCGCTTTGCCTGTCCTGCTGTTCATCCTGCATTATCTGTGGAAGTGGTTGACTGGCGGCAGGTCTGTGGCCGACCAGGAGCCGGTGGTGAAAAAGGACTTCGATTTTGCGGCCATTGTGACGGCGCATAAAGATGTCCGGTTTATCGCTCCGCTGGTCGATTCTTTTTTAAAACAGACCTACGGCAAGGCTGTTGTCTATGTGGTTGCGGATGACTGCGACATATCCGGTCTTTCCTTCAGCGACGAGCGGGTGGTCATTCTGAAGCCTGAGCCGGCGCTGCATGCCAAGATAAGGTCGATCAAATACGCGATAGATCATTTTGTGCGGGAGCACGATGTGATCGTCATTTTTGATGCGGACAATCTCCTGCATCCGCGGTATTTCGAGTACCTGAACAAATATTTCCAGGCGGGTTACCGGTCGGTGCAGACCCAGATGCTCAGCAAGAACACCGACACGATCTATTCCCGGCTGGATTCGATCGGTCATATCTACTATACATTCCTGGACAGACAGGTACGAATGGAGTTGGGGCTGTCTTCCTGTACGCTGGGACTGGGGATCGCCGTCGAAAGGCAGCTGTATATGGAGATCATGTATAAGGATACGCTGGGAGGTTTTGACAAGAAGATGCAGGCGGATATCGTAAAGGCGATACCCCGGCTGGCGTTTGCAAAAGAGGCCATCGTATATGACGAGAAGGTCGATGACGGGCAGACGCTGGAGACGCAGCGGACGCGCTGGCTGTTCACGTACTTCCATTATTTCAGGATCAACTGGAGCGTACTGAAGAAGGGTCTTCAGAAATTCAATTTCAACCTCGTGTATTTCGGGTTTGTGCTGTTGCGTCCGCCTTTGTTCATCCTGATCGGGTTGGCTTGTGTCTTTGCCTTGCTGGACCTTTTTATTTTGCCGGTATATGGTTTTGTATTCCTGGGGCTGCTGTTGCTGTTTGCGCTGAGCTTTATTTTGATCGTGCTTACGCAGAGCCGCCAGAAGGGTATGGGGCAGGCGCTGCTATATGTGCCGCTGGTTGTGTTCAGGCAGGTGCGGGCGATCCTGAAGATCAAGAAGGCGACGAGGTCATTTTTGCAGACGACGCAAGCGAACCCCGTGTACATCGATGATATACTGAAAAAAGAGATGTGAACCATGGGACCGCGGCGGAGCCGGCGGTCAACTTTTATAATAAGACAGGAACCATTCTGTAAACCTGACCAGGCCTTCTTTTATGGTGGTCGAGGGCTGGTAGTCGAAGTCCGTTAGTGAAGCGGAGATATCCGCATAGGTGACGGTGACATCGCCGGGCTGCCCGGGCACGAATTTCTTCAGCGCCGGCTTGTGCAGCAGGGATTCCAGGATCTCAATAAATTCTATAAGCTTTACCGGTTGGTTATTGCCGAGGTTGTAAACGTCGTGCTGCAGGCGTCCGGGGTGGTTGATCGCATTGTCCATGAGGCGGAGGATGCCTTCTACGATGTCGTCGATGAAGGTGAAGTCGCGCATCTGGTCACCATGATTGTAGACCTGTATCTCCTTTCCGGCCAGAATATTCCTGGTGAAGCTGTAGTAGGCCATATCGGGCCGGCCCCAGGGGCCGTAGACGGTGAAGAAACGGAGGCCGGAGACGGGGATATTGAAAAGGTGGCGGTAGGTGTGGGCCATCAGCTCATTGCTTTTCTTGGTGGCTGCGTAGAGAGATATGGGCCGGTCGGTTTTGTCTTCCGGGGAGAAGGGGATCTTTTCGTTGAGGCCATAAACGCTCGAGCTGCTGGCGTAGATAAGGCGTGTCACCGGGAAGGCCCTGCAGGCTTCGAGGATGTTGAAGAAGCCGGAAATATTGCTGGCGATATAGGCGTCGGGGTCCTGCAGGCTGTATCTCACGCCTGCCTGTGCAGCCAGATTGATGACGATGTCGAAGCCGGACGCCTGAAAAAGGTCGAGCAGCCCTTTCTTGTCCTCGAGGCCCAGCTGTACAAAACGGAGGTTGGGATAGCGATCGGAGGTCAGGGGTGTGGCGGGGTGGATCGCGTCTTTGGGAAAGCCCAGAAGGGCGAGCCGGTCGAATTTCAGACTGGTGTCGTAGTAGCTGTTGATATTGTCGAGGGCTGTGATCTCATGTTCGGATCCTGCAAGCCTGCTGGTCGTATGGAATCCGATAAATCCTGCTGCGCCAGTAACTAATATTTTCATCAGATAATTTTAATCAATCCATCCATTTTTTCCACCACATCTGGAACATGAGGGGGAGCCATATCTTGCTGGCTTCATCGTCGCTCGGGTTCTTCAGGAAAGCGTCTCTCAGCTGAAGAACATACCGGGTGTCCAGGAAATGATTCTTATTGAGTGCCTCTTCGCCCAGATATTCATAGATGAGCGTTTTGAGTTCGTCTTTGAACCAGATGAGGACGGGAATACCGAAGCCCATTTTGGGTCTTTCGAGGAGTTCGGCGGGGATATAGCGATGGGCTATTTTCTTCAAAATGTATTTTTTTTCTCCGCCCCTGATCTTCATGTCGATGGGCAGCTGGGCCGCCCACTCGATGATGCGGTGATCGAGGAGGGGCTCGCGGCCTTCGAGGGCAACGCTCATGGTGGCACGGTCTACTTTGACCATGATGTCATCCGGGAGATAGGTTTTGAAGTCGAGCGCCAGTATCTTGGAAAAGTCGTCGTTCTCGTTGTTAAGGAGGGAAAGGCTGTCGAAGTAGGTGGTTGTTCCGGGATGGTCGAGGCGGCTGACCATCCTTTCGACCTGTCCTTTCTTGTACCTGGAAAGGAGGATATCGTTCTGCTGGAAGATGTCCTTGGTATGGATGACGTCCGACATCATTTTATAGCGGTTGACAATTCCCGGGCGGTCTTTTACATAGGGAATTGCCGAGATATTGATCGATCTCATCAGGCCGGAGGTAAACCCGGAAAGAAAGGACGGGAAGCGTCTGAACGTCTCCTGTATCTTCCTCAGGTATCCGTAACGGTTATACCCACCGAATATTTCGTCGCCGGCGTCTGCGGAAAGCGCCACTGTCACCTGGCGTCTTGCCATGCGGCTGACGAGGATGGTGGGGATGGCGGAGGCGTCGCCGAAAGGCTCGTCATAGAAGAAAGGCAGCTCAGGCAGGATATCGGCCGCCTCTTTTTGGGTGCAATAGTATTCGTGGTGGTCTGTGCCCAGAAAGTCGGCTATTTTTTTGGCGTGCGGGGCTTCGTTGAAATGTTTTTCGTTGAAGCCGATGGTGAAAGTCTTTATTTTTTCAGTGGCGTCTGCCTGGAGGATGGCCGCTACGAGCGAGCTGTCGTAGCCGCCGCTGAAGAACACGCCTACCGGCACGTCGGAGACCATTCTGTAGTTGAAGGCGGAGTGGAGGAGCCTGTCGGTTTCTTCGATGACCTCTTCTTCGTCCATCTTCAATTTGGGCTTGTTGTAATAGTCATAGACGTCCCAGTACTTGTGCTGTTCGGCCGTCCTGGTCCGGAGGTCTATTTCGAGGTAATGTCCCGGCAGGAGCTTGAAGGTGTTCTCGAAGATGGTATGCGGGGCGGGGATATAGCCGTACCGCAAGAACAGATTGACGGCATTGGCGTCGACGTTCTTTACAAAGAAATCGTACTGGTGAAATGATTTCAGCTCGGACGAGAAGAGCAGCTTGTCCCCGAACCGGGCGTAGTAGAGGGGTTTGACGCCGGCTCTGTCGCGGATGAGGTAGACCTTTTCCTTGTCCTTGTCGTAGTAGGCGATGGCGAACATGCCGATGAAGTCCTTCAGTGACGCGAGGCCTTTCTCCCTGAAGGAGTAGATGATGGCTTCGGTGTCGGAGTGGGACCGGAAGGCGATGCCGGATGCTTCCAGCGGCCGGCGTATGTCTTCAAAGTTGTAGACTTCTCCGTTGAACACCAGGATATGTTGTCCTGTGCTGTCGGCCATGGGCTGATGACCCAGGGGGGAGAGGTCCAGGATGGACAGTCTCCGGTGGCCGAAGCCGATGGTTGCGCTGCCTGCCCGATATATTTCGTGCCCGCTGTCGTCAGGGCCGCGGTGCCCTATCACATTGGTCGATCTTTTGAGATCGGCCTCTCCAAGCTGATTGCCCCAGTCGATAAAGCCATTGATCCCGCACATAGGTCGAAGATTAGAAGTGACGGTTATTTTTTCGAAACTTTATTCCTGAAGACGGAGCCCACAATTTCTCTCATCGCCGTCAGGGCCGAACGAACCTCGCTGCCTTGCGAACGGTGAGTGATGAACTTATCACTGAATTCCTGGTTCCAGGGCTCCTTGAAGTATTTGAGGTAGTAGGGATCCGTAGGGTTGACGAGCAGCTCGATATTGTCTTTCCATTCGTAGTTCATGGTCATTATCTCCGGGTGGGTCCGTTGGAGGATCTTCCAGCCCATCGCGTGTTTGGGGAGGTACCGGAGGAACAGGTAGCCGAAGTCAAGGATGGGGTCGAAGCCGATGACGGCCTTGTCATACATCACGATCTTGTCATCGATGCTGAGCAGCACCCATTTGTGTGACTTTTTGGGCGAGAGGTATTCCCCCAGCAAGGAGGGGGTTTCGATATATCCGCGGCTGGCCACGCGGGTCTGCTCGCTGATGAATTTTTCGGGGTTGGGTACGTGTTCCAGGACATGGCAGCAGATCACGTAGCCGAATTCTTTATCCCTGAAAGGGAGCGCTTCGCCGTCTGCCTGCATAAACTGCTGGTTCTTGAGCACTTTGAGGTCAGCGGCCCTGTGGGTATTGTCGTCGGTGTATTTGTCTACGACCACGTTCGACCTGGGGTGTGGGTTGTGACCTCCGCCTACTTCAAGGACACGGTCTTTCTTATTGATGGACAGGTGGAATCTTGATTTAGGGGTGCTGATCTTCATACAATTTTCAGTAACGAAATAAGGTAAATGTAATTGTTTATGCTTAAATTTTTTAGTTTTTTGGTATTGGCATAAAGTTTGATCCCTTTCCAGCGTTCTTATACAATTCAGGGAATTTTTTCCCCGGTCTGAGTATTAGTTTTTAAGCCTATAAAACCAAGCCTGGCGATGTATATCGTTGGACCCGAACATTTGTCGCATAAAAAGCAACGAGTCGCTGAAGGCCAGCGTTTTCGGTTTGAAAGGCAAAGATATCCAATATATCCGTTATATCCAATATATCCGTTATGAAAACAACTCTATTCACTTACGACCGGAGCCTGTCATTCCGATGGCAAAAACTGCTGCTTTTCTCTTTTCTCTTTTCCTTTTTTACGTTTAAGGGATATTCGCAGCAAACATTGACAAAGATCAATGGTTGGAATGCGTATGTACACCTGCCGGACGATTATGCGTCTACGGGAACACAGACGTATCCTGCCATTTTCTTTTTTCCCGGCACAGGGGAAGTGGGCACCAATGCGGCGGCCCTGCTGAACTATGGGCCGAGTAATTTTATCAATAGTGGCTGGAATGGGCAAGTGGTGCTGAACGGCGTGACCTATAAGCCGATCATCATTTCGCTGCAGCCTCCCGCCTTGTATCCGAATGTTTACCAGACGGACGCCGCCATTCAGGCGGCTGTGGCTGCGTATAGGATAGACCCGAAACGTATCAGTCTTACGGGTTTGTCACACGGTGGATGGATGTCCGAGATGTACGCGATGGCGTTTCCGAACAAGATCGCCTCGGTGGTTGCGGTGACGGCGGTAAAGCCGGATGACAACCCGGCCTATCCGACACCTTTCGCCACGTTTGCGCAGGATTGTGGCCATTATCTCGGTTACGAGCAGATCAATGACTTCCGCGACATGCAGACCATCGCCAACACGATGAGCGCTGCTGTTCCGGGCAGCGGTATATATATTCAGACCAATGTGGGCGGCGGCGGACACTGCTGCTGGAACACCTGGTATAATCCAACGAATACCCAGTCTTATAAATTGAACGGAGTTGCCGGCAACTGGACGATGTACCAGTTCATGATGGCGTGGTCGGGCTGTACTGCGGTGAACCTGCCGCCGACGGCAGGGGCGGGTAGTGCGCAGACGATCACGTTGCCGACGAGCTCGGTGACGCTGACGGGTACAGCGGCAGGTGTGAATGGGGCGACGATCAGCAGCACGACGTGGTCGCAGACCAGCGGTCCTGCGGGGGCGACGATAACGACTCCGGGCAGCCTGTCGACGACGGTGACGGGTCTGGCGCAGGGGACTTATGTATTTACACTTACTGCGAAGGATAACAATGGTCTTAGTTCGGCCTCCACGGTGACCATCACGGTGAATCCCGCGCCGGTAGTGAACCAGCCACCGACGGTAGGGGCGGGCAGTGCGCAGACGATCGCGCTGCCGACGAGCTCGGTGACGCTGACGGGTACGGCGGCAGGTGTGAATGGGGCGACGATCAGCAGCACGACGTGGACGCAGACCAGCGGCGCTGCGGCGACGATAACCACGCCTGGCAGCCTGTCGACGACGGTGACGGGCCTGGCGCAAGGAACTTATGTATTTACACTTACTGCAAAGGATAACAACGGTCTTACTTCGACCTCGACGGTGACCATCACGGTAGATGCCGCGCCGGTGGTGAACCAGCCGCCGACGGTAGGGGCGGGCAGTGCGCAGACGATCGCGCTGCCGACGAGCTCGGTGACGCTGACGGGCACTGCGGCCGGTGTGAATGGGTCGACGATCAGCAGCACGACGTGGTCGCAGACCAGCGGTCCTTCGGGGGCGACGATAACGACTCCTGGCAGCCTGTCGACGACGGTGACGGGCCTGGCGCAGGGGACCTATGTATTTACGCTTACGGCTCTTGATAACAATGGTCTTACCTCGACCTCGACGGTAACCATCACGGTGAATTCCGCGCCAGTAGTGAATCAGCCTCCGACGGTAGCGGCGGGCAGTGCGCAGACGATCGCGTTGCCGGCGAGCTCGGTGACGCTGACGGGTACGGCGGCTGGTATGAATGGGGCGACGATCAGCAGCACCACATGGACGAAGACCAGCGGTCCTGCGGCGACGATAACTACGCCTGGCAGCATGTCGACGACGGTGACGGGCCTGACTCAGGGGACCTATGTATTTACTTTTACGGCTGTTGATAACAACGGTGTTACCTCGACCTCGACGGTGACCATCACGGTGAATGCGGCGGCGGTAGACCCTAACAATCCCTGTGGATGCGATATTACGCTGACGCCGAATCCCAGCGATGGGCAGGTATACGTGGATGGCCAGACCCTGGGGGTCAAGCCGGGCTATAAAGTTTGTCTGAAGGCTACGCACTATGTCAGCATCGCCCTGTTCCATTTTTACGGTACGAAAGACCAGCCGGTCACGATCATCAACTGCGGCGGGGTGACCAATATCTCGGGTTATGCCGGGTATGGCTTCTTCCTGCACAGCAGTCGTTATGTTCACGTGACCGGTACGGGTGATCCGTCGAACAAATATGGTATTCTCATCGACGGCAGTGTCGGTAATACGCAGGTAGGATATGGTGCGGATGCGCAGTCGAGTGATATCGAATCAGACCACATGGAGGTGACGAAGACGGGTGGCATCGGTATAGCAACGGCCCCGACGCCCAATTGCGATTCGACCTCATGGGCGAGCACCTGGAAGATGTACAATATGTCGTACCACGATCTTTATGTGCACGACACGTACAATGAAGGTTTTTATCTCGGCAATACGCAGAACTATTATAATCTTGCCTGCAGCTTTGGAACCGTGACGGTTGAGCCGCAGCGGTTCGATACGCTTCGTTTCTACAACAACATTATGGACAAGTGCGGATGGTCCAGTGCGCAGATCTCACGTGTGGAAGGGTATGCCGACATTCACGACAACCTGATCACGAACTTTGGTTACGCGAATATGCAGCAGCACCAGGCCGGTATCATCCTCGGCGGGATATCGCACGGACGGGTATACAACAACAGGGTGATCAAGGGGACGGGTAATGCGTTCGAGCTGTTCGGCTCGGGTCTGACCGTCGTCTCCAATAACGTATTCGCCTATGCCGGCTATGACGGCACTTCGCAGGGCCAGAATACGGTGATGATGGACGACAGGCCTGCTCCTCCCGGCTTCCCCGGTCTGAAAGTATATTTTGTCAACAATACCATTGTCAGTCCGAAGCGTGTCGGCATATCATTCTACAATGATTATAGAACGGTGGACACCGGCAATATAATCGCCAACAATATCATCGCCAATCCGGGCTTCCTGCCGTATCCTGCTGCATACATCGATACGCAGGCCAGTCCGCATGCGAGGGCATTTAACAACCTGCAGCTGGCAACCAATGCAGGGGTGAAGTTCGTGGATTCCACGAGTGATTTCCATATCCTCGCCAATTCTCCTGCAGTGGATAAAGGTATGGATGCGGCTTCCTATGGCGTCAGCTATGATATGGATCACAATAAGCGTCCCTACGGCTCTGCTTATGATATCGGGGCCTACGAATATAATGGCGGCGTACAGCCTCCTCCTGTGGCGAATGCGGGTGGGAACAAGACCATGTCACTTCCCGCGACGACGACAATACTCAATGGCAGCCAGTCGGTAGACCCGGCGGGGACTATTACGACCTATGCGTGGACGCAGGTCAGCGGCCCCAATACGGCGACCATTGCCAGTCCGTCGGCAGTGAATACGAATATCAGCGGTCTTGCGCAGGGCACTTATAAGTTTGCGCTGACCGTGACGGACGACAGGAGCCTGAGCGATGCGGATACTATGGTGCTGACGGTATATAGTGCGCCTCCTCCTGTCGCCAATGCCGGCAGCGATATTACCATTACCCTGCCTACCAGCTCGGCAACCCTCAGTGGCAGCAAGTCGACTGATGCGGGAGGTACGATCACGGGTTATCAGTGGGTGTTGATGACGGGTCCTTCGACGCCGACCATCGCGACACCTTCGGCCGTAAGTACCAGCGTCAGCGGGCTGGTGCAGGGCACCTATACTTTCAGGCTTACGGTGACGGACAACAATGCCGTCAGTGCGATGGCATATGTTAAGGTCAATGTGGTGGCTGCTCCGCCGCCGCCAACGGCCAATGCCGGCAGTTCAATTACCATCACTTTGCCGGTGAACTCGGCGAATCTCACCGGCAGCGGATCGGCCTCCGCCGGCAGCAGCATCACTGCTTATGCCTGGTCGCAGGTGTCGGGTCCGAATACTGCTGCGATCGCGTCTGTATCGGCGCCGAGCACGACGGCCAATAACCTGGTGGCGGGTACTTATGTGTTCTCCCTGAAGGTAACGGATAACAACGGGCTCAGCGGGTCTGCGACGGTCACTGTGATCGTCAAGCCTGCGGCTGTCACGCCTCCTCCGCCGCCCACGGCCAATGCCGGCAGTCAGATCACTATCACCCTGCCGGTCAACTCGGCAACTCTTAACGGCAGCGGGTCGGCCTCCGGTGGCGGCAGCATTACCGGCTATGCGTGGACGCAGGTGTCGGGTCCGAATACGGCAACGATCGGGTCAGCATCGGCGGCAAGCACGACTGTCGGCAATATGGTGGCGGGCACCTATGTGTTCTCCCTGAAGGTAACGGATAACAGCGGGCTCAGCGGGTCTGCGACGGTCAAAGTGGTCGTCAATCCTGCGGCTGTCACGCCTCCTGCCGGTCAGGCTCCGGTGGCGAATGCGGGCAATAACATTACCATCACCCTGCCCATCAACTCTGCAACCCTTAGCGGCAGCGGTACGGCCTCCGCCGGAAGCAGCATCACCGGCTATGCGTGGACGCAGGTATCGGGTCCGAATACCGCGACGATCGGATCAGCATCGGCGGCAAGCACGACTGTCGGCAATTTGGTGGCGGGTACCTATGTGTTCTCTCTGAAGGTAACGGATAACAGCGGGCTCAGCGGGTCTGCGACGGTCAACGTGGTCGTCAATCCTGCGGCCGTCACGCCTCCTCCTGCTGTCAATCAGCCTCCGGTGGCCAATGCGGGTCCCGACCAGCATCTGAGTGGCGTTACTTCGGCGGATCTGGATGGCTCAGCCTCCTATGACCCGGATGGAACGATCGTCAGCTATTCCTGGATGATGTCTACGGGCGCGGCCGGTGTTTCCATACTCAATGCCAATACGGCGAAGCCTTCGTTGGTTGGCCTGAAGCCGAGCACCTATACGCTGCAGCTGACCGTGACCGACAATGAAGGCGCGACGGCGAGCGCTTCGGTACACGTGTACGTCGAAGCCGGGTCGGCGCCTGCCGGGGGACCGGTGGCAAATGCGGGCAAGGACACGACGATCCAATATCCTCAGGCTACTTCTGTCGTGCTCGATGGCGGAGCCTCATACGATCAGGCTGCTACGATCTCGACCTATAGCTGGAAAATGGTCGGTGGTCCGGGCGCTGCGGTCATCGCAACGCCGGGAAGTGTCAGTACTTCCGTCAGTAACCTGGCTGTGGGTATATATACTTTCGCGCTGACCGTGACAGACGTCAACAATAACTCATCGACTGATACGGTACAGGTGCAGGTGTTGTCAGAGACGCGTCAGAGCGGGGTCACGAATATCTATCCGAACCCGGTAGCCGACTATGTGACGGTAGACGTGACCAACAACCAGACCGGCAAGATGAAAGTATCTATCCTGGATATCAGCGGCAAGCTGATCAAGCAGGTGGTATTCGATAAGGAGACTACAGAGTTCAAGGTGCAGATAGACGCGTCAAGTCTCCAGAGAGGGGTATACCTGCTGACCATACAGTATGCGGGAGGTGGTAAGCCGAGCGCCTTCAAGATGGTCAAACAATAGTCAGCCTCCGCTGATAAAAAAGTAAATAAGTAAAAGGCCGCCTTTTCAGGGCGGCCTTTTGTATCCGAACGATTTTTTATCTGAAGGGCTTGTAGTGGGCGGTGGTAGCCATATCAAGCATGGCCTTGTCGCCACTGGAGTCTCCGTATGCGTGGATCTCTCCGAAAAGTCCGACGTCGAATCTTTCCTGTATACGGGCTACTTTTTCGGGGCCATAGCAATTTTTCCCCTCGATATTGCCGGTGATCAGGCCGTCCTTTACTTCCAGCCGGGTGCCGATGCAGCTAAGCTGGTGCAGGTTGCACCAGGGTGCAACGACGAACTCCGGGGACGCGGAGACGACGACGATCTCGGCGCCCTGTTTGCGGTATTCGTCGATCTGCCGGAGGGCACCCGGACGGATGAGGTTTGGGAGCTTCCTGTGAACGAAGTCCTCGCATTGCTGTCTGAACTGATCCACGGGGGTGCCGCCAAAGAAGTGGCGCATTACGCGTTGTTTGGCGTCGCTGTTGGAGATCAGCTTCAGTTTCATCGCGGCGATCCAGGGCGACATAAGGGCAAAGCCGGCGGCAAAGCGCAGCTCGCCTTTTGTGTACCGGATTATTTCCAGGAAAGTATCCCTGGTGGTTATCGTCCCGTCGAAGTCGAAAAATGCGATGGACCGTTGCACGGATTACAGCTTGATCAATTTTTGGGTATAGGATACTGTCTGGCCTTTTATCGAAAGGAAGTAGGCGCCGGCCGACAGATTGTCCAGACCTGAATTGATGGTGAATGAATTATTCCCTGTAGTCGAGCTCAGCGACCATGCGCCAACGTTTCTACCCTGCTGATCGAAGAGGCGGACAGTGAGCTTGTCGCTGGTGCGGGTGTTGATGGTAAGGTTCAGGTTATCGGTAAAGGCAGAGGGGAATATTTTGATGCTCCCGTCGGGGTTGTTCAGGTTAACGACGACCACTTTGCTATAGGAAGATTTGTTATCCAGGTCTACCTGTTTGAGCCGATAATAGCTGGCGCCCGTCAGGGGGTGGTTGTCGGTAAACGCGTAGGATCTTACGGTCGTGCTGTTCAGGCTGCCAGGGACTTCGCCGATCTTTTCAAAGTCTGTCTGGCTGGAGCCTCTTTCGATGTCAAAGCGCTGGTTGTTGGTTTCGCTGGCGGTAGACCAGGTAAGGTCGACCCTGGATCCGTCGCTATGAGCGGAGAAGTCGAGAAGGGAGATGGGGAGAGCGGCGATGGTCCCGTCGGTGCTGGTGCTGAAAGCCGAGGTATTGCCTGAGAAGCCGGTGGTATTGCCTGCGTCGATGGCCAGCGCGGTGAAGGAGAACGTACCGTTGCCCAGCGCGGGGACGCTGGAGTGGGGTACTGTGAAAGAGAAGGTATTGTCGACCGTGACCGGGCTTGATCCGGAGGAGAGACCCTGGTCTGCGATGGTATACGAGCCGGCGGTGTTGGTACCTCCGTCGGTAATGCCGTTGAGGGTACCTCCCTGGAGGGCCTGGAAGAGGAATGTTTTGCCTTGTCCGGCATTCCTGGTCAGGCCGGAGGGGGGAGCCGGGGTGGTGGCGGCCTTGTCGGCCAGGTAGACTTCCACGATGGCGCCGGGTCTTGCAAAACCGGCGAAGGTGATCGTGCTTGCGGTATTGGTGACCGAAGTGATGACCGGGGTATTCAGCAGGCTGTTAGGACCGGTTGCGGAGAAGCCTGCGGCCTGGTTGGGAGTGACGCCTGTCGAGCCGATGGCGCCGGCATTGACCAGGTTGATGCCGGTCACGCCGTTGCCGTAGATAGCGTTCCGGGAGATGCGGGTCCCCTGGATGAGGCCGGTATTGGTCATATCCTGGATGCTGATGGCCTGGAAGGAGGCGGTGCTGTTGGCGATGATATTGCCTTTGACGGATTCGTTGACGCCGCTGCCGTCGCTGCCGATCACTGTGTTGTGGAGGGTGAAGCCGTTATAGCTCTGCAGCTGGATGCCGTTGCCTGCGTTGCCGGCGGGGGTGGTCCCGTCGAGGCTTACGCCGATGGCGTTGCCGGCGATGACGTTATTGTCTGTGTTCTCGTCGAAGCCGCTGCCGATGTTGCCGCTTATGATGATTATGCCACCGGTGCTATTGGAGGAGATATAGTTGGTTTCGAGGGCGTCGCTGACGCCGTCGGCGTTGGTGCCGACGCGGTTGGTGGCGGAGTTGTCCAGGTCGATGCCGAAGGAGACATTGGCGGCGGCGGTGCCCGCGGAGGTAAGTCCGATGACATTGCCTGCGATCACGTTCGAGTTGGACTTGGAGAAGATCCAGATACCATTCTTACCATTGTAGGATACAAAATTCCTTTCCAGGTTGTCGCTGGTTCCGTTGCCGTCGGTGCCGATCGTATTAGCGGTACTGCGGTCGGAGAGAAGGATACCTGTACCGTTGTTAAAAAGATTGCCGGTCGTAGTACCGTCCTTGCCGAGGCCTACGATATTGCCGGAGAACCGGGAGCCGGTGGTATTGAAGGCGATGATGCCTCCGTCGACGATGCCGCCGTTGCCGTTGGCTACGACCAGGTTGCCTTCATTTGCGTCGTTTACCCCATCGCCGTTGGTGCCGACGATGATGCCGCTGTTGTTGGTGGCGGAGCCGAAGCTGCCGATGAGGAGTCCTGTGCTGCTGGTGCCGGTGCGGAGGCCGCCGTTGAGCCCGGTGGCGTCGGTGCCAAGGAAGTTGCCCCAGATGCTGATAGTGCTGATACCTGCCTGGATGGCGATGCCGTTGGTCTTGAAGCTATAGATGGCCAGACCGCTGACCTGTACGTTCGAAGCGTTGATGTTCAGTCCGTTGGTGGCTGTATTATTGCCATTGATCTGTACGCTGATCGTCCTCGAGGCGATAGGTCCCTGGGATGCTGCGGGTTCCGAATAGCCGTTGATGACGATTGTGCCGGTGACAGGGGCGATCGTCGGGAGGTCGCTGACGAGCGTTATGGTATACGGTGCGGCTCCCAGCAGGTGAAAGTCAAAGTTGATCGTTGTTGCGGCGCCGCTGTTGACCTGGTTGATAGCGTCCCGGAGGGTACCTGCGCTGCCGTCGTCAGCGACGGAGGTGACTGTATAGACCTGGGAGTAACCGATGGTAGATGTTAGTAGAAAGGTTAAAGCGAGCAAAAGGCTTTTAAAAGGGTAATATTGCTTCATATTGCAGAGGTTTATGAATAAACAAAGCTGTTATCCACGAATGGTAATGGAATTGAATAAATAGTTGTTATGCAAGGATATGGGAGGTACCGTGGAGGATATTGCGGATATTGGAGGGCGTAATAGGGCAGCAGGCCGCTCACAGAATGCGCTAAGATAGACAAACAAAATCTGGAAAACAAAACCCTTTTTCACACCTGGCAGGTGTAAGACGGTTAGTGTATCACGGCCTGATAAATCTTGAGCAGTTGTTCGGCAGAAGCCTTCCAGGTGAATTCGGCGGCCCTGGCGATGCCCTTTTGTCTAAAGGTCGCGAGCAGTGAGGAGTCAGCAAGCATCTGGCGGATGGCCCCGGTCAGCTGGTCGGGTTGAAAGGGGTCGACCAGGAGGGCGGCGTCGCCGGCGATCTCCGGCATGGATGAAGTGTTCGAAGTGATCACGGGGGCGCCGCATCCCATAGCTTCCAGTATGGGGAGACCGAAGCTTTCTCTGAGCGAAGGATAAAGGAAAAGGGTAGCTGCGTTATACATCAGCGGCATTTCTCCGGATGGGATATAGCCAGGGAAGATGAAGTGTTTGAGGCAATCCTGCTGGCCGGACCTGGCGAGCTGTTCGCCGACGAGGGCCTGGTCATAGTCCAGGACGACGAGGGGCATCGGGTCGCGCTCCTGGCGGCAGTATCCGGCAAAAGCGCGGATGACATTGGGGGTGTTCTTCTTGGGGGCGGTATTGCCCAGGAAAAGGATAAAATTTTCCGGCAGCCCGAACTTTTTCCGGAAGGCGTCCACCTGTTGTGCCGGATAGCGGTTATTAAATCTCTGATCGACCGCGTTATAGACGACCCTTACTTTTTCTTCCGGGAGCCTGAGCCTTTCGAGTATGGTATCTCTTTCAAAATTGGATACCGTGATGACCATCTTACTATGGCGGGCGATGCGGGGGACGACATAGCGGCGGTAGAGGTTGCCAAAGTTCTGGTAGGACGTGCCTTTGAAGTCTATTTTTTCAAGATAGATGATGTCGTGGATCGTCGTTATGAGGGGCGGCTTTACGGAAAGGGGTGCGGTATTGCAGGTACAGTGGAGGATGTCGAGGCTGGCTTTATTGGCTGCCGCAGGGAATTTCAGCTGTTCCCAGTCGGCATAGGTGAAGGAGGTTATTTCTTTTATTTTGAAATTCCTGGTCTCGGACAGGCAGCTGCGGTCGGCATCGGGGCGGGCGAAGAGGAGGTACTCGTTGGTGGGGTCCATCTGCTGAAGCTGGCGGGCGAGCTCAAGGGCTACTACTTCCATTCCGTGTTTTTTGGGGCGGAATATGCGTTGCGCTTCGATGCCTATTCTCATGTTCTCAGTGTTTATTGTCGTTAGTGACGGTGGGTGCTGTCAGGCTGTATTTCGGGCCGAAGCCTTCCAATTTGTAAAGCGTATGTAATTCTTTTATATCTCCTGTGAGCGAATCGGTTTCGATAAACGAGATCCCAGCCTCCTTTAGCCTTTGGCGGGTCGCCTGGAAATAGCTGCCGTTGAAGTCGATGTATACGGGCTTGTTCTTCAGAGACGCCATTTCGTTTCGGATGACCCTGGTCTTTACTATGGCCGCGCCGAAGCTGGCGCCTCCGATAAGCGCAAAGTTGACGCAGAGGACGAGGATAATTATCCTGGAAAGGATGGGCATCGAAGGCTGGTCGCTGCCGGGGAGGAGCATCAGCAGGGGCAGCAGGTAAAGGATCGGGAAGTAACGGGCCCACCAGCTCTCGGGGAAGATCAGCGTTGTTCCGACGATGCAGATGATCGCGGTGAGGACGAGATCAAAATGCTGATGGCCGCGGTATTTGGCGAGGCTGTATCCGAGCAGGATCAGGGTGAGCCATAGGGTCAGCTGGAAAAGGGGCCCAAGGCCGGACAGGCGTACGTCGGTCGTGGAGAACAGGAGGACCTCGGACTTACGGACAACAAATGGATATTTCCAGTGGAATTGGGTATCATTTGCGTCGTTGTTGCACTCTGACAAAAGAGACAGGCCCAGCTTTTCGACCCTATTTGTTTTATTTTTTATGAGCCTGGGGACGCTGTTCATGATCACTGCATACAGCTTGGGGTCGTTGACGGGATAGAAGGGGAAGCCTTTTGCCTGGTAGTTCGTTATGTAGGGGTTGAAGCCGTAGAAAAAAAACGCCAGCAGGTAAAAGAGGGCCAGCAGGGCAGCCTTTTGGAACATGAGTTTCAGGGGCCGGCGTCTGAAGAGCCAATACAGGGCGGACACACCGATGAGCACTCCCGACAGGGCTATGCCGGTGAACTTCAGGTTGGACGCCATGATGATGCAGCTGCCGAGCATGAACCACAGCAGCCTGCGGTAGTCCGGGGTTTCGAGCTCGAGGGCGAGCAGAAGCAGCAGGACGAGGATCAGCATGTTGCCCATAATGCCGTCCACGTAGTCTGTGAAAAGCTGGGCTAAGAGCACGGGATTCAGGGCGACAAGCGCGGCAAGCAGAACGCGCCAGCCTTTACCGCGGACAAAAAATGCCAGGACATGCCAGGCGGTGAAGAAGGTAGCCCAGGCGATCAGCTGGTTGATGAGCTTGCCGGTCTCCAGCAGCCCGGTGCATTTATAAATGACGGCTGAGGATATCCAGGAGAATTTGGTATAGTGCCAGATCCAGATGTAGCTGGACTGGTCATATTTGGTCAGGGGATAGAATGGCTCGCGGATAGGGTTCCAGCCTTCGCCCAGCCTGACGATTGCCGGCAGGTGGTACCATTGTCCGTCCCAGCTGGTATCCAGGATGAGCCCGGCGAGGATGCCGGAGAGGAGCAGGATGCCAAGGAGGAGAAGGGCCAGGGTCAGCTGTGTCTTCCGGGGAAGCAGTGGTCTGGTGAACAGGTATCCTGCTGTCAAAGTGAGGAGAACGGCTACGGGCAGCTGCCAGGCGCTGATCGGGATGCCCACGAACAGTCCGAGCGTGCCAACCGTGTAGATGGCCATCAACAGGGAGAGGATACCGAAGGCCAGGAAAAAGGCTTTCTTTTCGATGGAAGGACTGTTTTCGGTCACAGTTTGAGCTTTTTAAAGATCGGTTCAGGTATCGATCGGATCACCAGCATGATCCAGCGCCATATACCTTTTACATAGACGACATTCTTTTTCTTTTCGGCTGCCCGGTAGACGGCTGACGCCACCTGCTGCGGGGTTGCGGTCAGCCTGGGTGGAAGGGTGAGGCCGGCTGTCATTTTAGTATAGACGAAGCCGGGCTTTATGGTGGCGACGTGTACGCCGAGGGGGGAACAGTAGTTCCTCAGGCCGGAGAGGTAGGCTGTGAAGGCAGCCTTTGCGCTTCCATATAAGAAATTGCTTTGTCTGCCTCTTTCTCCTGCTACCGAGCTGATGCCGAGGATCGTCCCTTTCTGTTGTGAAACATACCTGGCTGCTATTTTATTCAATATGGATACGGCCCCGGTGTAGTTGGCGGCAAGGACCCTGTCGGTCTCGTCGCCGGAACTGGCTAATTCGGGTGCTGAAGCGTCCTTTACCGGTCGCATATAGCCGATGGTATACACGGTAGTATCGGGCAGGGGGGACAGGTTTTCGAGGAAGGCCGTGTGCGCGGCATCGCCGGCGGCGGCGTCGAAGGCGTGGGTAGTGGCCGTTATTCCGAAAGACCTGGAGAGCTCTGGGGCCAGTGGTTGTATGCCGGCCGGGTTCCTGGCTGCAAGCTGGACATTATATCCGGCCGCGGCAAATCTGCGGGCGATAGCCACCCCAATGTCCGAAGTGGCGCCGAGGATCAGAACGGTTGACATCCTTATTATCGTATTAAGAGGTTATTTCGTGATTCGCAATCTGTCGGACTGCATGGACCTGATCTTGAAGTCGGGGTTATACTTTTTTACGATCTCCTGGAACTGCCGTGCGTGGGGATATGTGGCCCAGAAGATATCCGGGCGCATTCTCGCGTCTTTGGAGAGGTATATCCTGCCTCCATATTTCAGCACGATATCGTCGAGCTCGTCGAGGAATTCGAAGAGTCCTTCGCGGACGGGGAAGTCGAGCGCAAGGGTATATCCTTCTATGGGGAAGGAGATGATGCTGGGGTGCTCACCGAATTTTTTCAGGACGGCCAGGAATGAACCCATGCCTTTCTGGCTGATGCGGTTGAGTATCTGGACCAATCCTTCTTTCTTATCGAGCGGGACGACGAACTGGTATTGGACGAACCCTTTTTTGCCATATCCCCTGTTCCAGTGCAGGATTGCGTCGAGGGGATAGAAGAAGGGTTCGTAGTGTACGACGCTGTCGATCTCTTTCTTCAGGTTCTTTGCATAGTATGCGAAGTTAAAGGCGCTGATCGTGAATTTATTCAGGACAAAGGATGGAAGATTGAAGGGGAAGACGATGCCCTTTTTGCCGGGGATGTACAGCGGGTCCTGTGCCGTTTTCGGGCCGAGGTCCTTTTGGGTGGCGTGCTCGCCCAGGATGAGGATGCTTCGTCCGAACTGGGCGCCTTTTTTCAGACAGTCGATCCAGGCGACGGAATAAGTGTAGTCATGATATTTGTCAAATAGCTGGAGTATCTCTTCAAGGTTGGAAGCCTTCACCTGCTTTTGAACAATATAGGATGTCTCTATCTTTTTCAACCGGAACCGTACGCGGGTGATGATGCCGGTCAGGCCCATACCGCCACAGGTGGCCCCGAACAGGTCGGCGTAGGACTCCGGGGAGCAGGTGACGGGCTCGCCCGACCCGAGAATGAGATCCATATCGACGATGTGATTGGAGAAGGGGCCTTCAACGTGGTGATTCTTGCCGTGGACGTTGGATGCTACGGCGCCGCCCACTGTGATGAATTTTGTCCCGGGGCTGACGGGGAGGAACCATCCGTGAGGGACAATGATCTTCAGTATCTGGTCGAGCGTGATGCCGGATTCGCAGTCGATGACACCGTTGACCTTATCGAAGGAGAGAACCTTTTTCATGTCCAGCGTCAGCAGGGTGGTCGGGGCAAGGGAAGCGTCTCCGTAACAACGGCCGTTGCCCCGGGGAATGAAAGAACTTTCTTTCTCTACGATATCCCGCAGCTCAGATGGGTTGTTAAAGCTCAGTATGTTGCTGTCAACCACGGGGTAATTACCCCAGTTAGCGATACGTTGGTTCATTTAAAAAATACTAGATTTTTGAGATACAGGATCGTGTAAAAGCTGCTGACCCACAAAATTATCGTAATCTGGATGAAAATGTCCTTGTAGAGAATTTTTGTCGGGGA
>Ga0105239_10001820_pt1 | contig 27929 bp, 23 predicted proteins | sample KBSC44metaG_FD_92761 | JGI IMG/M metagenome (GOLD analysis project Ga0105239, IMG submission 92761) | Corn rhizosphere microbial communities from Kellogg Biological Station, Michigan, USA - KBS C4-4 metaG | ecosystem: Host-associated > Plants > Roots > Rhizosphere > Soil | place: Michigan, USA...
CTGCTAAAAGATTTCGCCGACGCAGCAGCGCAGACTGCCACCGGCCTTCTCGATCTCGGCGAGTTCCAGGCTGCGCACGGCGAAACCCCATCCGGCGAGCGCAGCGCGCTGTTCCGGGCGCAGGCTGGCCGCCGCGCGCGTGCTCATCCAGACGACATCAGGCGACAGCGCAATCGCATTGCCGGCAAACGCGGCTTTTTGCGCGGCATCGATGCGCAGCAGGCGTGGCGCGTACACATCGGCGATCGCCGCGATCACGGCCGGGTCGGCGAAACCATCCGGCGCGATGATCGCGGCGCGCGAAGCGAGCTGAGCGAATACGACATTGGTGTGATACTCGCCGGGCGCGAGTTCGAAACAGAATGTCAGCTTGAGTCCGAACGCATCGTGCATGGCGCGCGCGCCGGCCAGATCGCAGCGTTCGGACAGGCCGCAGAAGCCGACACCGCGCGCACGATCGATGACGAGCGCGCCAGTCAGCTCGGCGACCAGCGGCCGTGTGGATAAATCCACTATTTCACATTGCAGCAAATTGCGGAAGAAGTCGCGGATGTCCTTGCGCTGCGCCTCGCGCCGGCGCACGGCATGGCGCATGGCGCCCACGATCAGGCGTCCCGGCGCGCTGGCAAAGACGTTGTTCGGAAACACGCCATCCGGCGCGGACGGATCGCCCGGAAACACGATCGTCGGCAGGCATTCGCGCAGGGCCGTGGCGAGTGCCGCGTGCTCATGCAAGGCCCGCGCGGCGTCGGTCGCCTGCGCCATCGCCATGTAGCGGTTGTCGGTGGCCGATTCGGCGGCCAGCGCAAAACCGTTGGGCGCGACGAGGAACGCCGCACGCGCTGTCGCCGGCGCGGTCGCGGGAAAACGGTCCGGCGAATACGCGGCGCGGAACTGCGCAGGCGTAGTGACGATCATGCAGCGCGCGCCGGTGCGTGTTCGCGCAGCGCCCCGACCGCGTCCATCAGCACGCGAAAATCCGCGCCGGCCGCACGCATGTGTTCGCTCAGGTAACGGCGGAACGCCCGTGCGCCGGGCTCGCCGAGATACAGGCCGAGCACATGGCGCGCGATATGGTGCAATGCCTCGCCGCGACGCAGTTCCGCCGCTATGTACGGTTCGAGCCGCTGCAGCACCACTTCGCGCCCGGGCAGTGGCGTGCCGTACATGGCGCGTTCGAGCCGCGCCAATATGTGGGGATCGTGGTAGGCGGCGCGACCGAGCATCACGCCATCGACATGCTGCAAATGATCCAGCGCCGCGTCGATCGCGACGATGCCGCCATTGATGACGATCGCCAGCTGCGGAAACTCGCGCTTGAGCCGGTAGACACGCGGGTAATCGAGCGGCGGAATCTCGCGGTTCTCCTTCGGGCTCAAGCCGTGCAGCCAGGCCTTGCGCGCATGCACGATCAGCACTTCAAGTCCCGCACCGATCAGCGTTTCGGCAAAGCGCTGCAGGTCCTCGTATTCGTCCTGGTCATCGACGCCGATGCGACATTTCACCGTGACCGGAATTTTCACTGCCGCGCGCATTGCCGCAACGCAATCGGCAACCAGCGCGGGCTCGCGCATCAAACATGCACCGAAGCGGCCCGACTGCACGCGATCGGACGGGCAGCCGACGTTGAGATTGATCTCGTCATAACCGAAGTCGGCACCGATGCGCGCACACTGCGCAAGATCGGCCGGCTCGTGGCCGCCTACCTGCAGCGCGAGGGGACGCTCGGCGGCATCGTGCGCGAGAAAGCGCTGCGGATCGCCGTGCAGCAGCGCACCGGTCGTCACCATTTCCGTATACAGCCGCGCATGCGGTGCGAGTTGGCGATGGAAATAGCGGCAGTGCCGATCCGTCCAATCCATCATCGGGGCAACGCAAAAGCGCCAGCCCGCGACATTGTTGGGATTCTTCAGTGGCTCAAGCGTTGGCGCGCGTTCCGGTGTTCCCGTCACTTCCCTTGTACTCCAAAGATTCCCGCATGTTCGCGAGAATTTGAGCGCAACTGTACCAAGGGCGTGCCAATGGCGCAGCCGACCAGCGCCGGCATCGTTGGTACAGGCGGAAGTCGAGCCAATGCGGACGTTAGCAACTGGCAGCTTATTCACGACGTCATCGAGGCGTTTGACGCCGATTGCCGTAGATGACCGGCAGGAAGTTGTCAGCACTGAAAGGCAGTTTGGCATTCGCAAACGACTGGCGATTCTTGCGCCAGCTGTGGTCGTGATGCTGATGTGCTCAAGCAGGGCGGCGGAACCGAAGGCGGACACTTTTTCGCCTCAATGCGCGTCTGGTTGCGGCGCCGCAGCCGTAGGTGCCGGCCGACAGAACGGCACCATCACCAGCGCGACGATGAACAGCCACGCCATCTGCCGGAACACCTCGTTGAACGACGTGGTCAGCGCATTGCGTGCGACGAGATGGCCGAGTTCGCTCTGTGCAAGCAGGAGCGCATGCGACGCGTCGGTCGTGAAATGCCCGATGCGGCCGGCGAGTGCGGCGATGACATCCGGAGCGTGACGCCCGGCTTCCCCGAGGCTTTCGCCGATGTGTGCGACCTGGATGCGCGTGGAATCCTGCAGCCAGGTATTGACGATGGCGATGCCGACCGCGCCGCCGAGATTGCGCATCAGGTTGAAGAGGCCGGACGCATAGCGCAGTTCGGCCGCTTCGAAACCCGCCAGCGCAAGCGTCACGCTCGGCACGATGCACAGCATGATCGCGAAGCCGCGCAGCATCTGCGGCAGGGCAAATGCGCCGAAGCCCCATTCCGGAGTCAGCTCGGAGGTGAACCACAGGCTCGTCGCAAACAGGCTCAGGCCTGCGGTGATCATCCAGCGCGGATCGATGCGTTGCGACAGGCGCGCGGCGACGACGACGCTGAAAATCTGCGCGATGCCGGTCACGAACACGGTCGTGCCGATCTGCAGGCTGTTGTAGTCGCGCACGCGGCCGAGAAATACCGGAATCAGATACGTCGCGGAGTACAGGCCGAAGCCGATGACCAGATTGAATGCACTGGCGAAGATGAAAGTCGGGTTGCGGAATGGCGTCAACTTGACGATCGGGCCGTTCGAATTGAACGAGCGTTCCATGAAAAGCAGGAAAGCGACAAATGAAATCCACCCCGCCGTGGCGATTGCCGGATCGTTGAACCAGTCATAACGCGGGCCTTCCTCGAGCACGTATTCCAGCGCGCCGAGGAAAACCGCCATCGCGCCGAGATGCGCGTAGTCGATGCGTTTTAGCATCGCAAGGTTCGGACGATCCACGCGGATCAGCGCAATCGACAACGCAGTGACGGCGATGCCGGGCAGAATGTTGACGTAGAAGATCGAGCGCCAGCCGAATGCATCGGTCAGCCAGCCGCCGACCGTTGGACCGAGTGTCGGCGCGAGCACCGAGACCATGCCGAGAATCGCCGGGATCATCGCGCGCTGCGGACCCGCGAACAGCGCAAACCCGGTCGCAAACACGGTCGGGATCATCGCGCCGCCCACGAAACCTTGCAGGACGCGGAACGCGACCATCGAATCGATGTCCCACGCCGCGCCGCACAGTGCGCTCGCGAGCGTGAACAGTCCGGCGGACAGCGCGAACAGCCAGCGCGTCGACAACGCCTGTGCGAGGAAGGCGGAAAACGGAATCATGACGAGTTCCGCCATCAGATAGCCGGTCTGCACCCAGCTGATTTCTTCGGGTCCGGCTGAGAGGCCGGCCTGCACGTCGTTGAGCGAGGCGGCGACGATCTGGATGTCGATCAGCGCCATGAACTGGCCGAATGCCATCACGGCGAAGATCAGGTATTTGCGCGCGGTTGGCAGATCGACCGGCGCGAGAACAGGCTGCGCGTCGCGGGCGGCCGGCACGGTATTGGTCGTCTCCATGATTGCGCTCATAGCACCCTCTTGCATTGCTGCCGGTTTGATAGTATTATAGTCATCATATAAAGAGAGCGCAAGACCATGCGATACGACGCCGAGCACAAGCAGAAAACCCATGCCAAGCTGCTCAAGGCCGCTGCCAAGGCGATCCGCATTGAAGGACCGCACCGCATCGGCGTGGCCGAGGTGATGGCGGAAGCCGGGCTTACCCACGGCGGTTTCTACGCGCATTTTGCGTCCAAGGATGATCTCGTCGCCGCCGCGATCGGGCAGATGTTCGAGGAAGCGCGCGCGCGTTTTGCGCAGGAGACCCAGGATCGGACGCCAGCGCAGGCACTGGGCGCCTATATCGATTTTTATCTGTCGCCGGGCCATCGCGACGCGCGCAGCCGCGGCTGCCCGATCGCAGCGCTCGCATCCGACCTCCCGCGCTTGAGCAAACAGGCGGTCGAGGAGTTTGCGGCCGGTGCGGCGTGGCTCAAAGCGGCGCTGGCGGCGCAACTCGCGCAGCTTGGTCGCGCCGACGCCGAACGCGAAGCGAGTTCGGTGTTGGCCGAACTGGTCGGTGCACTTTCACTGGCGCGCGTCGAACCGGACGCGAAGCGCTCCGATGCGATCCTCGCCGACTCGCGGCGCGCGCTCAAGCAACGTCTCCAGCTGGAGAAATGACATGAACGACAAGACACCACAAAGTGCTTCCGTAGCGGTTCTGCCCGTCGCTGACACAAAGAGGAAGGCGCCGGCGTTTTCGCGCAAAGCAATCGTCAGCGTCGCGGTCGCGATCGCACTAGGTATCGGCGGAGCGGTCTACATCGCGTCGCCGAAGTCCGCGGTTTCAACCGACAACGCGTATCTGCAGGCAGACAGCTCGATCGTCGCGCCCAAGGTGCGCGGGCTCGTCGCCGACGTGCTCGTGCAACACAACCAGACCGTGAAACGCGGTGATCCGCTCGTACGCATCGACCCGGAGGAATTCGATGCGCGCGTGGCATCGGCTTCCGCACAGCTGCTCGACGCGCAGGCGAAGCAGGATGCGGCGCAGGCTGCGCTGATCAGCCTTGATGCCGAGGAACAACTGGCGGCGTCGAACATGCGTGCAGCGCAGAGCTCGATCCGTTCGGCCGATGCGCAAAGCGAAAAGGCGCAGGCCGATCGCAAGCGCTTCGATGATCTGGTCGGCAGCGGTGCCGTCGCCCGCCATGACGCCGACCAATACCGCGCCGCGGCGATCAGTGCGCAAGCCGATGCCGAGCACAGCCGGGCGCAGTACGACGTGAGCCGCGACCAGGCCGCCGTTACACGCGCGAAGCGCGCTACCTTGCAAGCGAATCTTGCCCAAGCCGGAGCCGCCGTCGCAGCCGCCAAGGCGGCGCTCGATCTCGCGCGTCAGGATCAGGAACACACGTTGATCCGCGCGCCGATCGACGGCGTTGTCGGCGACCGCCAGGTCGAGCAGGGCGATTACGTGCAGCCCGGTACGCGGTTACTCACGATCGTGCCGCTGGCATCGCTTTACGTCGTGGCGAACTTCAAGGAAACGCAGACCGCGCGGATGACCGCCGGCCAACCAGCGACCGTCGAAGTCGACGCGCTGCCGGGCGTCGCGCTGAAAGGTGAAGTCGAAAGCTTCGCGCCGGGCTCCGGTTCGCAATTCTCGCTGCTGCCGTTCGAGCCGGGCACCGGCAATTTCACCAAGATCGTGCAGCGCGTGCCGGTGCGGATTCGCTTTGATCCGGGGCAGAGCGCGCTTGCTTCGCTGCGTCCCGGATTGTCTACAACCGTGACCGTGCGCCTGAATGCGCGCGCGAGCGCGATCTCTGCCACGCCAACCCCGAACTCGTCTGCGGTGCTGGCCGCGAACGAATCGAGATGATCGAAAGTGAATGGCGGTAAATAAGCGTTGCTTCCTATCGCCTGTGGGCTGGTGGCATTCATCGTATGTGTACGCAGCCGCCGAGCCGGCCGCGCGCATCGACCTCACGCTTGCCAATCTCTCCATCCGCAAAACTGGTAAGGCCCGCGCCATCCGCTTCTCAACACTCGAAGCAATCTGCGGCGCGCTCGGCTGCCAACCGGGTGACATCCTGGAATTCGTCCCGGAGTCGATCTCTGGCTCCGAACAACTTCGCAATACTTCCTGACACAGGAATTCACATGATCGCGCTTACTCACGACGCCACTACGATGGAAACCCGGGGTGCCCTACTTCCGCATGAGCGCTCGCAGGATCGAAAACAGCGCGGAAGCGTTTTCCCTGATTTCTTGTAAATGCACCACGCTCAGCGTGTGCAGTATGCGCTCGGCCTTACGGGTGAGGGTCAGCACAAGGCGCCTTCGGTCGCGCGGGTCCTTGCGCCTTGCCACCAGACGCGCAGCGCACAGGCGATCGACCAATTCTGTCGCCGCGTGCGGCGTGATCAGCAGCATCTCGGCAAGGCCGCCCACCGTTACCGCGCCTTGCGCATGGCCCTTGATGGCAAGAATCGCCTGATGCTGCTGCGGCGGCAAGCCCGCCGCGTGAGCGGCTGACGCGCTGAACGCGCTGAAGCGGCGCAGGACCTGACGCCAGCGCGCGAGCGCCGCGTAATCTGCTGCCGTCAACCGGCGTTTGGAAGTCTTCGGTTCGCTCAACCGGTTCTCCATTGCTCTCCAATAATATCGCAATGCGATATAATTTGCCGGCCCCGCCCGAATCCCGAAGACTCTTTTCCAATGCGCGCCGAAGATTCACAGAACCACGCGCTGGCAGTTTCGTATAACGAATCGCTGCCGCGCAGTCGCCTCGCCGATTTCACCACCGACCGGCGCGTGCTGCTGTTGATGTCGATGGCGCTCGTGGTCGGCAGCGGCGGCGCATTCGCGGCCTGGCTGCTGATCAAGCTGATCGCGCTCGTCGGCAATGCCTTCTGGTATCACAGGATCAGCGCGATGCCCGTGGCCATGGCCGATGTTCCGCGCAGCGCGTGGCTCATCGTCGTTCCCGCCTTCGGCGGCCTGTGCGTAGGCCTGATGGCGCGCTTCGGCTCTGAAAAGATCCGCGGCCACGGCATTCCCGAAGCCATCGAGGCAATCCTGATCGGCGGCAGCCGGCTGTCGCCGAAAGTCGCTGTACTCAAGCCGGTGTCGTCGGCGATATCGATCGGCACCGGCGGCCCGTTCGGTGCCGAAGGTCCGATCATCATGACCGGCGGCGCGATCGGTTCGCTGTTCGCGCAGTTCTTTCATTTGAGCGCCGCCGAGCGCAAGACGCTATTGGTCGCCGGCGCGGCAGCAGGCATGACGGCGATCTTCAGCACGCCGTTGGCAGCGGTCCTGTTGGCCGTGGAATTGCTGCTGTTCGAATGGAAACCCCGCAGTTTTATTCCGGTCACCGTCGCCGTCGCCACGGCAATGACGTGGCGACCTCAACTATTTGATCCAGGGCCGCTGTTTCCCGCGCATCTGCATTGGGCGTTGCCCTGGTGGGGATTGCTCGCATGCGCCGGCATCGGCATTGTCTCCGGGCTGCAATCGGGTTTGCTCACCACGCTTCTGTATCGGCTCGAGGGCGCGTTCGAACGCCTTCCGCTACATTGGATGTGGTGGCCGGTACTCGGCGGCATCGCGGTCGGCGTCGGCGGTTGGATAGAACCGCGCGCGCTCGGCGTCGGCTATGACGTGATCGCCGATCTGCTGTCCGGGCACCCGGCCGCGCAGGCGGTGCTGCTGCTGCTCGCGGTGAAGGCGGCAATCTGGCTGATCGCGTTGGCCTCCGGCACCTCCGGAGGGGTATTGGCGCCGTTGCTGATCCTGGGCGGCGCGCTCGGCTGGCTGCTCGGTCTGTGGCTGCCCGGTGAGCCGGCGAGCTGGGCGCTGCTGGGCATGGCGGCGATGATGGGTGGCACGATGCGCGCACCGCTGACCGGTACTTTGTTCGCGGTCGAGCTCACCGGTGAGGTGCAGATGCTGGTGCCGCTGCTCGTGGCGACTGTCGCCGCTTACGCCGTCACCGTACTGTTGCTGCGCCGCTCGATCCTCACCGAGAAGATCGCCCGCCGCGGCCAGCACGTGACGCGCGAGTACGGGATCGATCCGTTCGAGCTTACGCGCGCGGCAGACATCATGGTCAAGTCGGTCGATACGTTGCCGTCGACGATGCTGATCGACGATGTCGCGGAATTCTTCTGCGCGGACGTTCACCGCCACCGCAGCTATCCGGTCATTGACGCGCAGCGCCGGCTGGTCGGCGTGGTGACGCGCGCCGACGCGCTGCGTTGGCAGGCGCAGGAGCGCCACCCCGAGCAGACGCTCAACGATGTCGTTTCCGATGCATCGCTGCCCGTCGCCCATCCCGACGACATGGTCGGACGCATTACCGATCTCATGATCGCCGCCGATGTCGGTCGCGTGCCGATCGTCGACGGCGGAACTCTCGTCGGTCTGATCGCACGCAAGGACCTGCTGCGACTGCGCGAATCGAGTCGGTCGCTCGACCGCGAGAGACAGGCTTATTTTCGCAGGCGCCGAGTGCCTGAGCTCGATCCGAAAACTTGACTATCGCGAAACGGGCGCCCGATCCGCGTCAGGACGACCATGTGTTGCGCAGAGCGCCCGCTGAGTCGCACGCGGCGGCGGCGTACCGATCGACGCCGCCGCCCGTTGAAGATTTTGTTGCTTCCGACACGTTCAACTCCATGGCAAATCTCACGTTGCGTGTCCGCTATTTCTGCCGCACGGTCAACGTCGCCTTCATGCTCGGGTGAAAGATGCAGTGATAGGCGACGTTGCCCACGCTACTCGCCGTCCATTTGAACGACTGTCCCGGCAGAAGCGGTCCGGAATCAAAGCGACCGTCATCGGCAGTAACGGAATGTGGAATCGTGTCATCGTTCGTCCACAAGATCGTTGAGCCTGATCTGACTACCGCCTTGTCCGGAGCGAAAGACTGTTGCCGCATGTGCACCGTCACGACGTTCGGGCCGTTTGCGCGAACAGGCGACGCCACGCAGAACGCGGCGCACACCGCCGTCGCCAGCAAAATCGAGCGCATGGTTCAGTGCTTCTTGTCGAGTTCGGCCAGCGTTTTCTCGGCGTGATCCAGATGCGCCTGAAACGCCGGCTTCACGTCCACCAGCATCTTCTTCAGTTCCGCGTTCTGCGCATTCGGAATGAGCACGTCGGTGATCGCTCCGAGTACCTGCTTGTGGTACGCGACCTCGTTTTCCAGATACGCCTTGTCAAAGTCGTGGCCTTTGAGCCCACGCAGCTTTGACTGTTCGGTATCGGCACTGCTCTGCAGGGACTTGCTCGTGTCGCTTGGCTCCGGCTTCACCCCGAGCCGCGTTACCAGTGCTGTGGCATCGTTGTTGACCGCGGTGTGGTCCTTGATCATCAGGTTGGCGAATTCGTCGACGCTCGGCGTCTTGGATTGCTTGAGCGCAATCTTGCCGTTCTCGATGTCGATCGAGTTGGCGGTAACGACGATCTGCGCGATCTGCGCATCGCTTGGTTTTGTTTCGGCGGCAGTACCAGTTCCGAGTGCGGCAAGAAATGCCAGGGCCAACCATGTTTTCGTAGCCATTTTATTCTCCTGAAGTGAACGGGCCGGCTCGTGCCGGTAAGCCAATATACACCAAATACATGGTGTATATAGCAGATATTGCTTCGCCGTGTTACCGTTTGCAGCGAAAATCGCAGGAAAAACTCATGGCAGGCAACAACTGGTTTCGCCGTCTTCTCGCCGGTAGCCGCGGTCGCATCGTGGCAAAACTGCGTCAAGGACCCGCCACGATAAACGAACTGACCGAGACCTTGTCGATGAGTGCGAACGCCGTTCGTTCGCAGTTGGCGGCGCTTGAGCGCGATGGTCTCGTCATGGTGCAACCGCAGTCTTCCACGGGCGTCGGCAAACCTCCGAACACCTATCAGCTCACCGGAGACGTCGGCTCACTGACGCCCAAGGCGTACGCGGCTGTTCTTGACACCATCCTCTCCGCCGCGCGCGACCGCGTCGGCGCGAGTCGCTACGCCCAAGTCCTCGACGATGCAGCGGCGAGGATCGCCGGCGATCGACCCATTGCGACCTCATTGGAGGCGCGCCTCATGGAGACCCGGAATCTTCTAAGCACCTTCGGTGCCGAGGTCGAGGTGCAGCGCAGCGGCCGCAAGCTTCGCTTGCAGGGCATGGACTGCCCGCTGACTTCTGTCGTCGCCGACCATCCCGAGCTTTGTCGGATGCTCGCGGACGTAATCGGCAGACGCCTGGGAGTCACAGTCACCGAGTGTTGCGATCGCTCCGCGGCGCTGCCTCGGTGTTGCTTCGCTGCAGAGATTTCCGGTCGTGCTTGACCTTCCGGGGCGGCGCCGATTCGCCTGAGGTTGCTCGCGGATTCGTGTCGCCCAGTTCTAACCCGATTATAAAAATCATGTCCGGCCGTTCGCGTATAAGACCAGGGCTCGATATACCGCCGAATGAGCGGGCGTCGGTACTCCGTATTGCAGTCCCAAGCCGTGCATGCGGCCGGACAGCCACTTGAGCTCCAGCGGCTTGCCGCGATCAAGATCCTCTGCCATCGACGCGCGAAAGGCCGGCGGCAAGCCGGCAAACTTCGCCATTGTGGCGTCGAAATATCCCTCGGGCAGCACTTTTCCTGCCGCCTGCGCCACGGCAACGCCTTCGCTGACGAGCTCACGCAGGAATTCGTGCGATTCGGGATTCGCAACGATCGCTCCGACTGGCGCGCGCATCAATGAGGTTGCACCGGATATTGCCGATAGCGCGACGAATTTTTCCCAGAGCGCGCTATCGAGCGACTCGGTGGCCACGCAATCGATGCCTGCCGCGCGGTCGCAGGCGGCGCAGAACTTCGCGACGGTGTCATCACCGTTGGCCGCATCGATCACCAGGCGATGAAAAGTGCCGACGCTCGAGATTACACCGGGTCGCGCTATTACCGCCGATACGTAGATGGAACCGCCAATCACCTGCGCGACCGGTACGTGCTGCGAGACCATCGCAACGCTGTCGATACCATTCTGCAACGTGATAACGCGCGTATGTGGCGCGAGCAACGGCCCCAGAGTACGCGCCGCGGCTTCGACATCCCACAACTTGACCGCGAACAGGACGACATCGACCGGACCGAAGTCGCCCGGATCGTCGCTGGCATTCACCTTTGGCAGATATACGTTGCCTTCGGTGCTCTCCAGACGCAGGCCGTCCCTACGCAACGCCGCCAGATGTGCGCCGCGTGCCAGATAGGCGACATCTTCGCCGGCGGCCTGTAGGCGTGCCCCGACGTAACCGCCCACGCCGCCTGCTCCAAACACTGCGATCTTCATCCCGCTCTGTCCCGGCTTGTCCAAACCACGCCAGTGTAAAACACCGGTTCGGCGTCCTCAGCATGGATCAAATGGATAGTCGCTCGAGGAGCGTCGCCGCTGCTTTCCGCTATTTTGCCAAAGCAGCATCCGCTCGCTGCTTCGCCAGCTGTGCCTCGAAACTTTCACGTGCATTTTTCGCGTAAGCTCCGCACATCGTGGGATCTAGCAATGCATCCGCGTCGCCTTGTCCACGCTTCGCCACACGTTCCCAGAAATCCACCATTTGCGGATGCGGAGCGAGCGCAATGTCGCAAGGCAACGCCGCGACCATCGCAAAGCTGTATTCGAAATCCTTGACGACAGCCGGATACTTCGGGTTGCCGATCAATTTGAAATCGGGCGCTGACAGGCTGCCGACATCGACCATATGCAGACAGCGCTTGCCCTCGCATGACGTCCAGGTCCAGGTCGTGTTGCCCTTGGTATGGCCCGGCGTCGCGTGCGCGATCAGTACGAGATTACCCAGATGCAGTCTTGCGCCGGCAGTCGCCCGGCGCGTTACACGCACCGGCGGAAACAGGAATCTGTCGGCGTACTGCGCATCATCGTGACCGCCGCGTGCCAGCAGCGCGTTGTCCGCAGCGCCCGCGATCACCTGTGCGCCCGTGTCGTGCGCGAGCTGCGCTATGCCTCCGGCATGATCGCAATGCGCATGCGAATTGAGAATCCATTTGATCTCGCGCAGATCGATGCCCAGGCTCCGGATATTCGCTTCGATCAATGGCGCGTCTTCCGGCACGCCGCCATCAATCAGAACATCACCGGTACGTGCGGTGACCAGGAAGACGCCGAGGCCGCGCGGTCCGACGTACCAGGTATTGCCATAGATTCGAAACGGCGTCTGCGGAGCGGTCCACGAGAGATCGTTCACACATGAGGGATTGTTTGCGGTGTTCGCTTGCTTTGCCGAGGGCGGCTGCGCATATGCACTGTGCGCGCTCAAACCGGAAACAAGAATCGCTGTGGTCAGCGAACGCATGCCCGACTCCGTCTTGTGGAAACGTGCAGGGTCGACGTCCGACGTGGCTCGCGGCGGGCGCAACTGTGACATTTTTCGGGCCGAGGCAACTGGTCGCCACAATGTAGACTGCGGCGAACGGCGCGGCCGGCCGCAGGAACGAACATGATCCACTCCGGGGATTCCAGCAAGCAGCCAGCAGATTTGCCACGAGGCGGGCGCTTCGGCCGCTGGTTCGGCCTGTTGATCCCGGCGTTGATACTGTCGGTTGCTGCCGCGCAAGCCGCGCCATTGCCCGAACGACACGTTGTGGCGATCACCGAGGTCACGGTTGTCGATGTCGCGCACGGCCGCTTGGATGGATTGCGCACGGTGATCGCCGACGGCGGCCGCATCGTTTCCATCGTTCCCGCACTCGCCGCCCGCATTCCGGCACATGCGCTGCGCGTCGACGGACGCGGACGATTTCTGATCCCCGGCCTGGTGGATATGCACGTCCACCTGTTCAACCTTTCCTCGCAGCGGGCACCGAACGATTGGAGTTTTCCGCTGTATATCGCCAATGGTGTCACTGCGGTACGCGAAATGCGCGGTGATGCTGCGTCGATGGCGCTGGTAATGCGATGGCGCAAGGCCTTCGACGCTGGCGAATTCGCCGTGCCGCGGATTCTTGCCGCAGGCATCGCGGTGTACGGAAAATCGCCGCAGGACGCAGCCCTCCAGGTCAATGCGGCCGCCGATGCCGGCGCCGATTTCATCAAGGTCTTTTCCGAAGTGCCGGTTTCGCATTGGCGCGCGATTCTGGCAGCGGCGAAATTGCGCGCCCTGCCCGTCGCCGGTCACGTGCCGGCCGGCGTGACGCTGCTCGATGCGGCAGCACGCGGACAACGCAGTAGCGAACATCTGATGCAGGCCTACGAGGCGTGCTCGTCCATCGAAACGCAGCTGCTCGATGAACGCACCGATCTGCAAGGTGACGCGCTGGTCGAACGACGCGATGCACAGGAGGCCCGCGCACTCGCTGCGTTTGATCAGGCTACCTGCCGGCAGGTCGCCAAAACCCTTGCCGCCAGCGGCCACGCGCAAGTGCCGACGCTGGTGCTCGCGAACGAAGATTCGCTCGACAGCAGCTCGATGCGCGCCGATTCCCGCTGGCGATACCTGCGCGCAGACGAGCGCGCGCGCTGGCAAAATTCCCTCGCCGGTTACACGGCACAAGATGCCGCGCTGGCGCGGCAACGCTGGCCCATTGCGCGCCGGATCGTCGCCGCCATGCACGACGCGGGTGCGCCGATCCTGGCCGGGACCGATTCACCAATGCCTGGCGTCTATCCGGGTTTTTCCTTGCACGAGGAAATGGCCATGCTGGTCGAGTCGGGGCTGACACCGCGAGAAGCTCTGCGCTCTGCAACGCTGGCGCCCGCGGAATTCCTGCACATTGCCGCTACGACCGGCGCGGTCGCAGTCGGCAAGCGTGCAGACCTGGTGCTGCTCGACGCGGATCCGACCAGGGATATTCGCAACACCCGGCGCATCAACGCCGTGCTGATCGACGGTCGCCTGCTGCGGCGCGCGGACCTCGATGCGTTGCTGCAGGACGCGGCGGTCGAGCAACGTTGACGTTGCCGACATGGAAGGTGCGCGCCCATCCGATGCCGACTCACGGTGCGATAGCGCTGGACGTTGCCCGCGAACCCGTCCCTCTCGTCGTGCCGACGCAGTCATAGTCGCCAAGCGCAATGCGGCGGCAGGCGTCGGGTTCACCGAACCGGTCCCACAGTTCGGCGAGCCCGGACTTCTTCGTGTACGTCTTGAACTCCGGTTGCGCGCGCAGCCGCCGCTCGGCCGGACTCCAGACCAGATGCAGGAACAGTGCGTCGTTGCTGCTCGGGCCCTGCGCGAGCAGCGCGACGGCACGGTCATTTTCGCCCAGCCGCAGAAGCGAATAGGTCAGCATGGCCGGAATGGTTTGCGGCCGCGTCGCCAGGACGCGATCGATCAATTCGACGGCGCGGGCATGCGCCGCAAGGTCTCCGTAAACGCCGGCCGCGATGATCGCGGGCGTATCCGCCGGCATGCCTGCACCGAGGACGCGCAGCCCGCTCTCAAGTTGCCTCCTTGCTTCGTCGCGGTCGCCACGCACGGCGTAAATCACGTCAAGCCCGATGCCAACGTGTGCAAGACCGACGTCTGCCGCGCGGCGCAGCAGGACCTCGGCGCGCTCGACGTTGCCCGCGTACGCGTACTCGATGCCGCGCCACAGCAGTGCATTGGGCAACAGCGGATCGACCGCGAGTGCGCGATCGAACAACGCGCAGCCCTTGCTCGTGTAGCCGGAGTTGGTGAAGTTGATGCCGGCCCATAGATTGGTCGTCGCGTCGTCAGGATCAACCGCAAGCGCGCGTTCGACGGCGATGCGCGCGTCGACGTAGCGGCCGCGCTGGATGTACGCGAGCGCCAGGGTCGCGTGTGGCTCCGCCAGCGTCTGATCGAGTTCGATCGCGAGCGCCGCCTCGTGCTCGGCAGCCGCCAGCGAGGCATCGGACAAGCTCGGCGTGTAGATCGGCTCGATCGCATGGATCGCCGCCAGACGCGAATGCGCGCGCGCGAATTTTGGGTCGAGTTTCAACGCCTGCTCCAGTTCCGCGATCGCTTCGGGCAGGCGCGGCCCTTCGCGCCGGCTGAAGATGGCGCTGGCCTGCAGATACAGCGAATAGGCCTCGGCGTTCGTCGTCGCAACCGACACGAGACGCTGCTGCTGGTCGCCTTGCAATACCACCTGCAGCTGCCCGACGATCGCGCGCGCGATACGCTCCTGCAGTTCGAACACATCCTTGAGATCGCCATCGTAGGTTTCGGACCACACGTGGTAGCCGTCCTCGGCCTGGATCAGCTGCGCCGTCACGCGCACGCGATCACCCTGCTTGCGCACCGAACCTTCGAGCACGTGCGCAACCGACAGCGCCCTGCCGATCACGCGCAGGTCCTCGTTCTTGCCCTTGAACGAGAACGACGAGGTGCGGCCGGCGACTTTGAGATCCTTGATCTTCGCGAGTGCGTTCAATATCTCTTCGGCCATGCCGTCGGAGAAATATTCCTGGTCGTGACCCGGCGACAGGTCAGCGAACGGCAGCACCGCAATGGACTTGTGTGGAATCGTCGCCGAACCGGCGACTGCGGCACTGCCGGTGGCTGCGCCGGTCGTGACCGGTGCAGCGGAGAATTTCCACAATGCGGCGCCACCGATGGCGAATAACAGCGCAAGGATCAGGAGTTCCGTCCCCGTGACGCGCTGCGCACCACGTTCACCGTGATACCACGCGAGCACGAGCGCGACGAAAAAACCGATCGCCAGTGCGACGATAGAGCCGCGCTCGAGCGCCTCCGGCCAGCCGAAGCGCTGTGTGACCACATCCAATACCTGGATCAGGGCGAATGCGCTGGCCGCGTAGGCGAGCGCCCACTGCACGATCTTGCGCTGCCTCAGGCGCGCGAAAAACTCGTCCACTCACCACCCCCTGCAGGATGCGTGAGTCTAACTTATCACCTCGACGGGTTTCTTCGCCCAGCGCAATCCGTTCAAGAAAATTGAATACTCACACCTTGGTCATTTCGGCGCTAAACGACACGCAACGCGTATGCGAGTAGGACGTCCCCTAGCCGCGCAAACCGCCCCCGCGGGCGCGCCACTGGGTGCGGACGATTACATCGGCACGATCTGGGACTTTGCGCAGTAATGTGGCGGCGACGCCGCCGCATCAAACAGATGCAGCGGGCTGCGGCAATGCCGACCTGCGCCATCCCGCGGGCGGCATGCCGAATTCACGCTTGAACGCGCGGTTGAACGCCGCTTCCGATTCGTAACCGCTGCGCTCGGCGATGCGCGCGATCGCCTCCTTGCCGGAACGCAGCATCTGCGCGGCGAGCGCCAGGCGCCAACGCGTGAGATATTGCATCGGCGATTCGCCGACCAGCGTCGTGAAGCGCTCGGCCAGCGTCGAACGCGACAGCCCCACGTCGCGCGCCAGGTCGTCCACGCTCCACGGCTTGCCCGGATCAGCGTGCAGCAGAGCGAGGGCGCGGCCGATGTGAGCATCGCGCAGGCCCGCTAGCCAGCCTTTGCCGTCCGGCGGCAGACTTTCGACGTAACGCCGCATTGCTTCCACAAACATCAACTCGGCAAGCTTGGCGAGCGTCGAGACGGTGCCGGGTCGCGTGTCGAGCGATTCGCGCACGCCAGCCTGCAGCAGTTCGCGCAGCAACACCGAGGCGTGGCCATCACCGATCGGGATGCGCAGCATGCGCGGCAACGCCTCGAACAGCGGCCGGCACATGCTGCGGCTGCAGAGCAGATAGCCGCAGACGAAACGCGTCGGCGCACCGCCGCCGCCGTAGCGAATCTGGATGAATTCCGGATCGTCGATCACCTGTGGCGCGCCGGCGCCTGCTTCGCCGAGCGGTGCGATCTGCAGGTCGCTGCCGAGCAGATGGCGATCGTCCTGCGCGAACAACAATAGATCGCCGGCAACGACCTCGAGCACTTCGCCGGTACTGTCCAGACGCACTTTGCAGCGTCCGGCGGTGAGAAAATGGAAGAACACCATGTGTTCGGCCGGAACGAGGCGATCCTTGTACATCGCCATCCCCGACTCGCCGCGCACGCACCACGGCGCGGTGAATTCCGCGTTGAGGAACACGGCACCTTCCAGGTGCACGGAGTTGAGTACGTCGGAAAGGGCGTCCATGGGAGTTTCGGTCAAGAACCGTGGAGTTTCGGCGAAGACGCGGCGCAGGGCGAGGCCGATACTAATCGCGTCGATGTTGGCCGGCAATTGACGCCACCGGCGCTATTCCAGACGGAGAACACTTATGAGTACGACCTACCATGGCAGCTGTTTTTGCGGCGCCGTGCAATTCACCGTGACCGGCGAGCCCGCAGCAATGGGCTACTGCCATTGCGAGTCGTGCCGCACCTGGTCGGCCGGACCCGTGAACGCGTTCACGCTGTGGCCGCCGACCGCCGTGCAGATCACGCGCGGCGCCGACAACATCGGCAGCTACAACAAGACTGCAGCGAGTCGCCGCCAATGGTGCAAGAGCTGCGGCGGCCATCTGTTCACCGAACATCCGGCGTGGAATCTCGTCGACGTGTATGCGGCAGTGATTCCGGGATTGCCGTTCAAACCCGGCGTGCACGTGCATTACCAGGAAACCAAGCTGCGCATGCAGGACGGCCTGCCGAAGATGCAGGACGTGCCGAAGGAGATGGGCGGCTCGGGAGTCACCTTGGCGGAATGACACTGCGCCGTCCGCGAAGCCCGTTTGCGGCGCACTGACCGCTTCCCATCGGCGAGTCGCCAGGTCAGACTCGCTGCATGAAGATCGAGATTTGCGTGACGCGCACGATCGCGGCGGCGCCGGCTGCCGTGTTCGCGCTGGCGCTCGACGCGCAGCGGTTTCCAGCGGTGTTCGCCGGCTGCGGTCCGGTTCCCGCGCTGCGCCGGATCACCACGCACGGCGCGCCGGCAGTCGGCAACATGCGTGAGGTGACGAGCAGCGACGGTTCGCAGCTGATCGAACGCATCACCATTTTCGATCCGCCGCAACGGCATGCTTACACTTTGTCCAATCTGCGTCCGCCACTGGCCTGGCTTGTCAGCACCGGCGACGCGGATTGGACGTTCGCGGACGCCGACGGCGCCACTCGCGTGAACTGGCGCTATGCTTTCAACTTGACCAGCGCACTGGCGTGGCCGCTCGCAGCGCCGCTGCTGCGGGTCTTCATGCGTGCCGCGATGCGGCGTTGTCTCGGCGCCATGGCGCGCCTGCTCGAGACGAACGGGGCAGCATAGTGGAAAAGTGGATTCTGCTCGGCATGGCGCCAGTGTTCCTCGCGCTGATCCTCGTCGAAGCCTGGTACTGGCATCGGCGTGATCCCGGCAAGTACGCGCTCGTCGACACGATTGCGAACGCGGCGCTCGCCCTGATGCATCAGGGCTCCGATGCCGTCGCGTGGGCGCTGGTCATCGGCATCTATTACGTCGTCTACGCGCACCGCGTGTTCGACTGGCCGGCAACGTGGTGGACGGTCGCCGCGCTCGTGATTGCGCAGGATTTCTTCTACTACTGGTTCCACCGCGCCAGCCACCGCATCCGTTGGCTGTGGGCTTCGCACGTGACGCATCATTCGTCCGAGCGCCTGAACCTGTCCACGGCGTTCCGCCAGAGTCTCACCTATCCGCTTTCCGGCATGTGGCTGTTCTGGCTGCCGTTGGCGTGGCTCGGTTTCGAACCGGCCAATATCATCGCCGTGGTCGCGATCAATCTCGGTTTCCAATTCTTCGTGCACACGCAGGCGATCGGCCGCATCCGCTGGATCGAAGGCATCCTCAACACGCCGTCGACGCATCGCGTGCATCACGCACGCAATCCGCGATACATCGATCGCAACTATGCCGGCGTACTCGTGATCTGGGACAAGTTGTTCGGCACGTTCGTGGAAGAAGACGCGGCGATGCCATGTGATTTCGGCATCATCGGCCAGATCCACAGCTACAACCCGCTGACGCTTACATTCCACGAGTGGCTCGCGATGTTTCGCGATGCGCGACGCGCACCGGGTCTGCGTGCCGCGCTCGGCCAGCTGTTCTGTCCGCCGGAACGCGCGTTGTCACATCTGTCGCGCGAATAGCAACCGGAAATTTGCTCCGGCATACCGGCCATCCCTGGCCACGCCGGAAATTGCTCCTGCATTTCCGGCATACCGGCCATCCCTGGCCATAAAAGCCCCCGGACGAACCGGGGGCGATATGTGACTCGTGCGTGCTTCGGCAATTCAACCGCCGCCATTCTGGTCGCGCTTTTCATCCTTGCGCCTGGCTTCCTGGCGCTGCTGCGGCGCATGCTGGGCCGGTCGCGATTGTGGTTGGCTGGTCGGACGCGGCGGCTCGCGATATTGCGCTTGCGCACGTTGCTGAACCGGTGCGCGCTGCGCCTGCACTTGTGCACGCTCTTGCTGCTGCACGCGTGCTTGCGCTTCCACGCGCTGCGCGTTCGCACGTTGCTGTTGCTGCTGGACGCGTTGCTGCGCGGCCATGCGTTGCTCGCTTGCCCGGGTCTGCGCCGCACGATTCTGCGCTTCCACGCGCTGCGCGCTCGCACGTTGCTGTTGTTGCTGGACGCGTTGCTGCGCCGCGACGCGTTGTTCGCTCGCCCGGGTCTGCGCCGCACGATTCTGCGCCTCCACGCGCTGTGCGCTCGCACGTTGCTGTTGCTGCTGGACGCGTTGTTGCGCCGCGACGCGTTGTTCGCTTGCCCGGGTCTGCGCCGCACGATTCTGCGCTTCCACGCGCTGCGCGCTCGCACGTTGCTGTTGCTGCTGGACGCGTTGCTGCGCCGCGACGCGTTGTTCGCTCGCCCGGCTCTGTTGTGCCTGCGCCTGTGCCCGCTGCTGCTCGCCGCGAGCATTGGCCGGGGACGCCGCGCCGCGATTGAAGCGCGCGTTCTGGGACGCGCGTTGCTGCGCGACTGCCGATTCACGCGGCGGTGGGGTCGTGGGCTTATTGCCACGCGACTGTTGCGTATAGCGCGAAGACGGCAGCTGTCCCTGCACGCGGCCCTGCGCCTGCCCGTTTGCACGCGCATTGGCTTGCGCATTCTGCGCCGCCCGATTGGTGGGCACATTCGCAGCGCCGCGAACGTTGGCGTTGGCACGCGCATTCACCACCGGCGTCTTCGCACCGGCCTGGCTCGCCAGACGCACATTGGGTCGCGTCGAAATGGCCGCGGCCGCCCCGCCTCGCGCAGGAGCGCGCGCTGCCGCCGTGCGCATCTGCGCCGTCGTCAGCGGCTGACCGGGATTCTGTCGCAGCAACGCCTGGCGCTGCGCGAACGGTGCCGGCGCCGGGGCCGGACGGTTCGCTGCGACCACCGTGCGGTTCCGCACCGTGGCCGGTGGCGGCGTAGCGCGACCGCGGTTCGCAACCAGGCTCGCAGCCGTCGGCGCGACGGCGGCGCGCGGCATGACGCGCGCATTTGCGAACGTGGTGCGGTTCACGGCGATCGCGGAAGCCGCCACCGGGCGACCTGAAGCGAATGTCGTTGCGGGCACGGCCGTTATCGCCCGCGGATTGGACCGGTTGGCATAATTGATCTGCGCGTAGTTCACCCGGCCGGCACTGAACGCGCCATAGTAGTTGTTGACGATGGTGCTGTTCACGACCGTATTGCTGACATTGATACGGTTGAAATAGTCGCGACCGCAGCGATAGCTCGGGAAATACACGTCGCGCGGACCGAGCGCGAACCAGCCGATCGGACCGGTGGAGATGCCGACGCTGAAACCGCCGCCGCCGACGAACGCGACGAGCGCCGGTGCGTAAACCGGCCGCACATCCACCGGACCCGGCACCCAGCCCCAGCGCGAACCGATATAGGCCCAGCGGCCATAGTGGAATGGCGCGAAGCCCCATGACGAATTGTCGACCCAGGTCCAGCCGTATGGCTCGACCCAGTCCCAGGTGCCGTCGTGATAGGGCGCCCAGTCCGCCGCAACGCCGCTCGGATACCAGACGTGTCCGTATTCGGGCGCATCTTCCCACGAGCCGTTGTCATCGAGGTCCTCATAACCGACCACTTCTTCGGAAACATACTGCCGCGCCGGCGCGCGCTCATAGCGCGCCACGCGTTCTTTGACGTAGCTGTCGAAACTGTCGCCGGCGCGCAGATCCACGGTCTGGTAATCGCTCAGCTGCGAATCATTGAAGACGACCCTCTGACCTTCATCGACGCGCACACGATTGCCGCCTTCGCCGACTGCGTCACCGGAACCGCGCATGACGGAAACCGTCGTGGTTCGGCCGTTCGGATCGACATCGATGCGGTAGCTGCCGACCTGATCGGCAACAAATGCCAGCGTCGGCGTGTCGACTTCATAAGTTTCGCCGCTGTTCAAGCGGCGCACGTTGATGCTGACCGAACCTTGGGTAAGCTCGAGCTGGGTCATCTGATCGTTCAACGTGAGGAAATCCATGTTGCTGCGATCGCTCAGGAAGATCGATGAGGTACCGATCTGCAGTTCGGCGCGGCCGGCATTGGTATACAGCTTGTCGCCGGTGACCATGGGCCGGTTGCGCTGTGCCTGCAGCCAGTCGTTCTCGCCGGCCGCGGCAAAACTCACGTCGCCGGACAGATTCGCCACGCGCGCCACGCGAGTCGGCGGATCGATCTGACTCTGCGCCGCCTGGTCGGACGCATCCTGGAATTGGCCCGCGGAATATTGCGCGGGCTGATTTTGATCTGGCGGCTGTTGCGCCCACGCCGAACAGGCGAGAGCGACCGCAGCGGCCAGGACGGTATAACGATTGAGGGTAGCCATAGTCATCGCTCCTAATTTCGCGCCTGTGCGGCGACGTGCGATGGCCTATCTAAGCGCGCGCCGGCTGAATGCCAGCCCGCAAAACCGCTTTAACGCAACCCTCATTCAGCGCGTGGAAAGAAAACTCAGCGCGCGCGCTCACTCGTGATCTGCGCGCCTTCGCGCATGGCGCGCGTGACCGGCGTTTTCTCGACGATCTCGAGCAGGCGTCGCCACTGCTCGTCGCTGAGCGGCTGATCGGAATGCAGAACGCGATGGATCTGCACCTTGCCCGCATCATCACGCGCGAGGCTCAGTTCGGCACGAAATTCTCCGAGGTTCCAGCCCTTTTTTTCCGCGTACATGCGCAGCGTGATTGCCGTGCACGCGGCGAGTGCAGCGAGGTAATAATCGAACGGCGCCGGCGCGGCACCTTGTCCGCCGAGCGCCGCCGGCTCGTCGGTCGACAGATCAAAATGCCCGGCGCGAATGCGATGCAGATAATTCGTGCCGGTGGAAACGACACTGGCGTGAAACTGCGGCTTGGTGTCCATCGCGGTCAATCCTCCGAGACCACCGGCCGGAGCGCGTCGTGCTCCGGCCAACTCACTATGCCGCCATGCGGCCGAACTTGCCGCCGTTGAAATCCTTGATCGCCTGATCGATTTCCTGCGCAGTGTTCATGACGAACGGACCATAGCCTACGATCGGCTCGTCGATCGGCTCGCCACTGAGCAGCAGCAATGTCGCGTTGCTGTTCGCTTCGACCGAAATCTCACTGCCCGAGCGCTCGAAACACACCAGCTCGCCTTCGCGCGCAATCTGACTGCCGTTCACCTGCACGGTACCATGCAGCACGATCAGCGCGAGCGTGCGGCCTTCGGCCACTTTCAACGCGGTCTTGTGATCCTGGTTCAGACGCACGTCCCATACGTCCACCGGCGTGAACGTATGCGCCGGACCCTTGCGACCATCGAACTCACCGGCGATCACGCGTACGCGTCCGGCGCCATCGGCCAGATCGACGGACGGAATGTCCTTGTCGAGCAGGTTCTGGTAGCCGGGCCTGGACATCTTGTCCTTGGCCGGCAGGTTGACCCACAGCTGCACCATCTCCAGCGTGCCGCCGGTTTTGGTGAATTCGTGCGAGTGGAACTCTTCGTGCAGGATGCCGGACGCCGCCGTCATCCACTGCACGTCGCCCGGGCCGATCTTGCCGCCCGCGCCGGTGGAATCGCGATGTTCGACTTCGCCCGCATAGACGATCGTCACGGTCTCGAAACCGCGGTGCGGATGTTCGCCGACGCCACGCGGCTTCGCCGCCGGTTCGAAGCGCATCGGACCGGCGTGGTCGAGCAGCAGGAATGGGCTCGTCTGCGCGCCGTGAGTGTGATACGAAAACAGCGAGCGCACCGGAAAGCCGTCGCCGACCCAATGCCGGTTCGGATTGGTCTGTACGCTGGTGATCTTTTTCATGGGGCCTCCGCGGCCTTTTGGGATGGCTACAAGATAGTCCCTCGCCGGTCCATTCGGTAGTGGTCCGGCGAGCTACGGAGAGTCCCAATTTTGGAACGCCGCCGTGCTCGATCCGCTTCAGAAGCGCGCACTCTCCAGCGGCCGTTCGCGATGCATCAGTGCCCATTCGGAGTGCTCGGCCAGCGCGGCTTCGCCGAGCTCGCGCAGGATTTCGCGCTGGCTCAGCGGGTTTTGCGTCGCCTCCAGCTGCTTGCGGGCATTGGCGAAGATATCGAACATGTAGCGATACTGCTTGCTGAGCTCCTTGTCGCCCTTGCGATAGGCGTAGGACTCGCGCGCCGCGGCGACGATCGCCAGCACGCCCATCGCCGACACCAGCAGGTTGGTCGTGCCGCTGTCGAGTTGACGCTGGAACAAAGCGAGGAAGACGCCGATGGCGACGCTGACCGCCAGACACACCAGGCCCAGTCTGCGGGTCAGGCGATGCATGCGGCTGCGATGCGCGGTCTTGCGCGCGTAGTAGTCGAGCTGGCCGCCGCGGCCGGGTTCGCCCACCCAATCGGCAACGACGGTCGCCAGTTGGGCATCAGACGGCGACTTGCTGTCGCTGCCGTCCAGACTGGCGGCGCGCATGACGTTGCGGATCCAGCCCAGTTCGATGTCCTGTCTGCGCAGGAAATTGTCGTGCGCGAACGCGCTGGAACCGGCTTCGACGATGCCGGCGCGACGCCACCAGCATTGCACGCGCAAACCCTCGGCCAGCGCGCGGTAATCGACGTACTTGCGATGCCAGTCGCGCCGTCGCGCCAGCGCCGCCAGCAGCACGCCGGCGCCAAACAGGACGATGAAAAAATAGATTCCGTAGGACTGGATCGGCAGGTCGGTGGGCAGGTCGGAATAAGATACGAAGGCGACGCCGGTCAGCGCCGCCAGCACATGCGTGCCGCGCAGCGCCCACAGCACGCGCTTCTGGAAATGGATGGCCAGACCATCGGCCGCCGCAAACAATCGATCCAGCGCATCGTTGCTGCCGCAATCGGCGGGACTCGCCGAAGCTGGCGGGCTCGACCGGAATTCGTCTGCGAATGCACGCTCATCGCGGTTGAATTCCTGCATGCGCGCGAACATGCGCCGGAATTCGTCCGGCATGCCCGCGGCGGTGGAACATACCTGGGTCTGGCTTACCCAACGCGTCTGCAACGGCGCCAGCACGGCGAGGGGTGGCTGCAGTACGCCGTCGGCGTCCGTACGCGAACAAACAATGTGATAGACGATGCTTTCGTCGAGACTGTCCAGCGCCGCGCGCGCGCCACGGCGGCGCTCGATGAGCCCCGGCATGATCCCGTGCAGCGCATAGCGCACGACCTGCGCGGTGCCGCCGAGCAGATCCGATTCGCGGCCGTCCCACAACGTCAGCAGGATATGGCAGTGGCTGGCGACGAAGATGCCGGCCTGCGCGTATTGACGGTCGCGCGCCTCGCCGTGCACGGCGACGGCCGCTGGAGTGTTGCCGCGCACCAGCGGCAATGCCACCACTTCGGCGCGCTGGCGCAACTCGGCGAACGCGGCGCGACTGGCAGCGTCGCTGAAGTCTTCGGCATAGGTTTCCAGCGGCAGCGGCAAAGGCGCAATCAAGCGCGCACCGGCGGCCAGCGCTTCGCGCGCGACAAGCTGATCGCCACCTTGGGCCAGCGCCGAGAGCACGACCAGCGGCAACCCGGGAAAATCACGTTTGAGCCGCGCAAAGAAGTCCTGGATCCGCTGGCGGATCAGCTCGATCTCGCTCGCGGCCAGATTGCGATGGCTGGTGACACCCACCACCAGCGGGATGTCTGCACCGTGTACCGGCGCGTTCAACGCAATGCTGCCTTTCGCGCCGACATGTGCGGCCGCTTCAGCCGCGCTGCGCCGCGCGTGCAGTGGCGATCAGAGCGGACACCCGGCGCATGTCGATGAGCCGCTTCGCCTCGTCCGTGGCGCCATCGATCTGCGCTTGTGCCTGCGTCAGGTCCGCGCTGTGCTGGCTCGCGCCGGCGGGATCGGCCGCCTGCGCAATGGCATCCACATATAGTGCGTAGGCGAAATCGTGGCGGAAATCAGTTTCCTGCGCGCCGGCCTGCTGTTGCTGACGGTACCAGGCCAATGCGGGTTGCAGCGTCGATCGCGCCTCGTCGAGTCGCCCCTCCAGCACGAGCGCGTGGGCGATGACGGCCTGCGCCGCCGACTGGCGGTTCTGCGGATCGCCGGTGCCGGTCGGATCCGGTGACACGGCCAGCCAGCGGCGAGCCAGCGCTTCGGCCTGCTGCGGATGACCGAGTTGGATTGCCGCAGTCGCGGCGACCCGCAGCCCCGCGTCCAGGAGGGTTCGTTGCAGGTACTTCGAATTGATGTCGCTATCGGCATACCTGACGACGGCGACCGCATCGATCGCGGCGATGGCGTCAGCGAGTGCAGCCTCGGGATTGCCCGCGGCGAGCTGCAGCGAAGCATTCACGAATCCGGAACCCTGCGCCAGCAGCGTCCGCCGCGGATCGCTCGCGTCGAAAGCAGCGACGTATTCGGCCTTGTCGTGCTCATAGCCCTTGAGGGACAGCGCGGCCGCCGTGGCGTCGCCGGTCTGCGCCTGGCGGTTCGCAAGCGCAATCCACTGGTACCAGACCACCGGGCCGAGGCTGCCAGGCAGTCGCGGATCCTGTTTCAGCGCGAGCATGGTATGGAACGTGGCGATCGACTTCGCGACCTCGCCGCGTTGGAACTGGCTCGTCGCCTGCAGCTGCAGGCCAAGGGTCCAGCGCCACCACGCGCCGAGATCCGCCGGGTTGAAGCGAACCTCATCCTCGCCGGCCTGGATCGCGCGTTGCGCGAACTCGGCGGCGGCAGTCATGTCGTGGCGGCGGGCAGCAAGATTGCCGAGCAAGCCCGCGGCCCAGGCGCGGTCAGCCATCGCGTGCAGGTCGCCGGGGCGGTGCGTCAATACCTTTTCGGCGATCTCGGACACCTGCAGCTCGAGTTGCTGCGCCTGCTCGATACGGCCGAGCGCGGTCAGGTGGCGCGCTTCGGAATCGGCCGTGTCGGCGTATTCGGATGCGGCATCCAGATCGGACAGATCCATTGCGCCGAGACCGACCAGTACCTTGCGCGCCTCGTCGCAGGTTGTCACCCCGGTCTCCAGCGGCTGGGTATGACTGAGGTAGTCCAGGTCGCCCGCGTATAGCTGCCGCACGCGCCGCGACGCGCCCGGCGCGTACACCAGCGGACGCAGCAAGTCGGCTGCCTGTTGCAGTTGCACGGCGGTGCCACGTCCGTGGCCACCACCGACCACGCTGTTGCCCTGGTAGTACAGGGACAATGCGAGGCCATAGGTCGTCGCCTCGCCCTGATCGCCGGCGGCGCGGAGCTTTTCGAACACCGCCTGCCCCTCATGGTAGCGCTGGTACGCGCCGTCCAAGTCGCCGCTGTCGTTGTGCGCGGCGCCCTCGCGCAACACTGCCATCGCTCGATAGGCCTGCGTGCCCGGGGTGACGAGTGCTGGCGGCAGGCCGTCGTAGTAGGACACCGCCATGTGCGCGAGCTTGCCGAGGGTTTCCAGTCGACCGGTCGGCGCCAGTTCGTTGTAGAAGTCCTCGATCAGGAAACTGACCAGTTTTTCGGCATCGGTACGCGACTTCTGCGCCTCGCCTTCGGCCTCGCGGGCACGCCGCAGGTTGAACCAGCCGAACAGTGCGCTGGCGATGGCGACCAGCATCAGCACCGCACACACGCTGGCGATCATGCGCGCGCGCACCAGCGCGCGATGCGTGGCCGCTTCGCGCTCCTGCTGCGCGGCCAACTGACGCTGCGCCGCGTCGCGCGCTTCGCGCTCATGGCGCAGCTCGCGGTTGGACAGCACGACGCTGCACAGCACGTCGTGGGTGAGTTCCACGCGACGCATGTCGAGGCGTTCCTCGATGCGCAGCAGGCGGCGATCGACCAGCTTCGCCAGTGCATCCGGCGCCGCGCCCGCGGCGGCGAGCGCCTTGGTCACCCGTTCCTCCGCCAGGCTCTCGCGATAACCGGATTCGGTCAGCAGTTCGTCCTCGATCACGTGCCGCACGCCCTGCGGCTGGTCGGCCAGCGTGCGCTCGTAGAATTCGGACAGGATGGTGTCGCGCGAACCGGCGAGCAGGTCGGCCGAAATCTCGGCGCGCCCCTGCGCCTGCCGCACCGTGTTCAACTCGCGGCAGACCAGGCTGAGCAGCGACGGCTCGATCTCCGCGTTGGCGAGCTCCGAACCGCCGGCGACGAAACGCACGATCGACTCGGCCACTTCCTGCGACACCAGCTTGCCGCCGGGTTTCACGACCGCGCTCAATGCCTGCGCGCCGGTCATGCGCGCGAGCCGCATCCGGTTCTGCGTGATCGAGGGCATGCTGCCCTTCACGCCTTCCAGGTGCGCGAGATAATCCTCGCGCAGCGCGATCAGGACGCGGTAATCGGCGCGCGCAAAATCGAAATCCTGCGCGGCGTTGTCGTCGTGTTCGATGCGTGCCTCGAGCGCTGCCGGCGGCCGGTTCTCGACAAGATCGGCGAGATCTTCGAGAAACTGTTTGGCGCGCTGCCGTCCGGCGTCGTCGGCCTGGCCGAGCGTGAAGATTTCCTCGAACTGGTCGAAGATCAGCAACGGCATCAGCGTGCGCCCGCCGGCATCGCGCAGCAGGTCGCCGCGATGGTGCATGAACTCCCACAGCGATTCGCCCTCGATCGCGGCACCCGGCCGGGTCCATACGCCCGCCGCCGCCGTGGCCTTGAAGATCGCCTGCTTGATCTGTTCGGAAGGCGGCGGCGAATCCGGCGCGTAATCCACGCGCACGTAAACCGGGCAATAAGCCTCGGCGCGCAGGCGCGGCACGATGCCAGC